>ENA-OPDE01000830-OPDE01000830.1-human-gut-metagenome-genome-assembly--contig:-NODE-830-length-12855-cov-2.239844_pt1 | contig 12855 bp, 7 predicted proteins | sample MGYA00241261_ERZ501502 | MGnify/ENA primary metagenome ERZ501502 (study PRJEB25962, sample SAMEA2042450) | human gut metagenome | biome: human gut; feature: human-associated habitat; material: faeces... | reverse complement strand
CAAGCCGCAGCCCAAGCCTGTGAAGTATGGTACCATCAACATTATGCTGCTGTTGGACTGCGATATGCCAGAAGGAGTAATGGCGCGCGCTCTAGTAACTTGCACCGAGGCCAAGACCGCTGCTATTCAGGAGCTGCTGGAGGGCAGCAAATACTCCAATGGTATTGCTACAGGCTCCGGCACGGACCAGACGATTATCATAGCCAACAGTGCGAGCGAGCTGTACATGGAGGGAGCAGGCAAGCACTCCAAGCTAGGCGAGCTTATCGGCAAGACCGTGAAGAACGCAGTTAAAAAAGCGCTGGCCAAGCAATCCGGCCTCACTCCCGCAAAACAGCATGACGTGTTCCGCCGCCTCAAACGCTTTGACATCAAGCCGGGCGATATGTGGCAGGCATACAGCGCGCAGGATGCTGCGGTAGTAAAGCCGGAATATCTGCTGGCATCCGAAAGGCTGGCCAAGGAAGATATAATGCTGGTATATACTTCGCTCTATGTACACCTGCTAGACCAGCATTTGTGGGAGCTTATCAGCGCTAAAGAAATGCAGCTGGCAGGGCAGAAGCTGCTGCAGGCTATTGCAGAACAATATAATGTTGAAGCTGAGATTACAAATGAAGGCACTTTGCCTGCTATGCTGACCTCCTGGCAGCAGCAGTTCAACAAAATTATCGCCCAACGCTTGCATCCGACTGCAAAAGAGAGCTAGTTTTAGGTGAGAAAAATATAAATATGTACTTGACCTTATAGCGGCAATATAGTGTATATTATGGTTGTAATCAAAGGAAGCGAGGTGAATAATATGCATCCGAAATTTGAAATTCCGACTGATCCGCACGGCAAGCATCGTTATGAAAGCGCTATGAAGCACGTAGAGGCTGCTAAAAAGGCAGGTAAATCCAGCGACGAAATCCATGCTATCTTCAAAAAGGTAATGGAGTTCAACCCGATGGACATTGAGTCCATTCCGCAGGATGAAGCACATGCTAAGTATCGCACTGCCATGGTGCATATGAAAAAAGCACTGGAAAGCGGTAAGAGCGTAGACGAAGCGCATGAGGTTTTCCGCAAAATCATGAATGGCGAGACCAGCGGTCACTGCCACCACAGCAAATAAGGCTGAAAGCAAAAGCATCGTAGGCTATTGAGGTAGCTTACGATGCTTTTTTGTATACAAAAAAGGCGCCTGCCGAAAGCTCGACAGGCGCCACTGGTCCGTATGACCAGGCATAAGCTCCGCAAAATTGCGGCTAATCATGCAACTAAGATAATTATAGCATAGGCAAAGGATAAAAACAATAGTTCGATGAAAAGAAAATGATATTGCGTAAAATAATTTATAAAAATTTTATAAAAGCAAGTCAAGATAGACAGATATTGTCCAATTTATATGGTAAGATTATATTAAAGCAGAAGTCAAAAAGCTTCGGCAACGCGAGAAGTTCGCAAAATGGCTTTTGTTTTACCCTGATATCTGTAATGCCGGGTATGATGGTATTCAAGATATCCTAATTATTGAAGGGAAGGTGTTTGAAAATGAGAACAACAGGAAAATTTGCGGCAGCAATCCTCAGCGCAATTATGATGGCTAATGGCTTGTGCCTGCCGATGGCTTATGCTGCGCCGTCAAGCCGGTATGTAAGTGTGGATGAAAAGTACGACCCGTTTGCAGAAGAAGAAATGCCTGCTAAAGAGGCAGATCCTTCGAAGCTGACCTTTAAGGAAAGACTTGCGCTGCAGAAAAAAGAGGAGCAGGCCGCTGCTCAAAAGGTGACAATTGCCAATGTTTTGCCGGGACATATTTATATCCCTAAAAAAACTATGCTTAACGTTGAGCTTATCGAGCCTGCAAACTCTAAAACTCATAAGAAAAATCAACAGGTGGAGTTCAAGACTACAGAAAACCTGATAATCAACGGTGTTGTAGTTATTCCTAAAGGTACTGTTGGCATGGGTTATGTATATGAAGTGCAGAAGGCAGGCGGCTTCGGCAGAAAGGGTGTACTGCGTATTGCAGGCAAGGAAATCAAGACGTTGAACAATGTAAGCGTTCCGTTGAGAAAGGGCCTTGAAGGCAAGGGCAAAACCGATGGCGGTGCTGTGGCTGTTGCTGCTGCGGTTAGCCTGGTGGGCGGTCTTTTTATGAAGGGCAGCAATATCAACCATCCGGCCGGTACTGATTTTCAGGTAGAGGTTAGGGATAATGTGGATTTGGGTGTCACTCCGGAGGAGCTGAAGGATGCTATGAATCCTGATATTCCGCATGGTCAGGAAATCGTTATTGAAGTTAAATAAGATATCTTAGCGAATTAAGGTTTTCGTGCTTTGGCGAATCTGCGCAGGCTGTGTGCTTGCGCAGATTTTTTGTATATAAAAAGTCGTGCGTGGGAGCGCATGACGGGGGAAGAAGATAGATTATTATTCGTATTTTTTAAAATGGCTCTGTTTTTGAGGTGCAATCGGAGTATTTAATGCAGGAGCTTGTGCTATTGACGCAAAGGTAGTGGAACAGGAAATGTGGAGGATTAAGGGAGAAAGTTGCATTAGTAGAAGATAAATTAAACTGATAATTTAAGTTAAGTGCTTTTGACAGAGCACTATTATTTTTTAGTTTGCAACCGAATGGACATTCGGTTGCGGGGGGGAGAATGAATGGTATAATTACAATGTATTAGTATATGTAAGTTCGAATGATTTTGTAAATTTATTATATAAAATGTATCTGAACTGATGGAAAAGGATGGTTGCTATGAAAAGTTTGTATGAATTATGCCAGCCGCGTGCAGATGTTTTTGAGGATAAACATCAAGATGATGTTCTTGATTTAGCTAATTTGACAGAAGACAGCATTGATGCAGATTTGTTTTTTGAAGAGACTTATTTTACAGATGGTATGAAACAATTGGTGGATTTGGCTTTTCAACGCTTTGCTGGTATTGGTGCTACTGGTCTTATAAGATTAAAGCAGGCTATGGGCGGTGGTAAGACGCATAATATGATTACATTAGGCTTATTGGCAAAGCATCCTGAGTTGAGAGAGAAATATGCCAAAAATCTTACGCATGATGTACATCACCCTATTAAGGTTATATCTTTTACAGGTCGCAATAATGATGTGCCTTTTGGCATTTGGGGTGAGATTGCTGCTCAGCTTGGCAAAAAAGAGATGTTTAGTGATTATTATACTCCTTTAGCTGCGCCTGGACAGAACTCGTGGATAAGACTTTTAAAGGATGAGCCGGTGTTAATCATGCTTGATGAGTTACCACCTTACTTTGAGTATCTGAAAACTCGTCAGATTGGTGATGGTACTCTTGCCGATGTTACAGTTACAGCACTGTCAAATTTATTTAATGCTGTTAATAAAGCGGAGTTATCTAATGTTTGCATAGTTGTTTCTGATTTAAAGTCAACATATGAAGCAGGTTCAGGGTTATTAGAGAAAACTCTTAGGGATTTAGAAGGTGAAATTGGACGTTCTGCTACTGACATTGAACCGGTAAAGACATCGTCTGATGATTTATATTTTATTTTAAAGCAAAAGCTTTTTGCTAAACTGCCAAAGCAACAAGATATTATTGATGTGGCTGTTGGTTATAAGGATGCTGTTAATAAAGCAAAGCAGATGAATTATACCGGTATAAATGCGAATATGATTTACGAAGGAATTTGCCAGGTATATCCTTTTCATCCTTGCATCAAGGATCTTTTTGCTCGTTTTAAAGAAAATAGCGGCTTTCAGCAAACACGCGGCTTTATTAGATTGGCGCGTTATATGGTGCGCACTTTATTTAAGGATAATGGTGCTTTGGCTAAAACCAGAGAATTAATCAATGCATATGATTTTGATTTGAGCGATAGCCTTACTTATTCTATGATTTCTAATATTAAGTCTAAATTAGTACCGGCTATTGCCCATGATATTTATTCACAAGGGCGTGCTGCAGCAGAAGAAATTGATGCATCCGATAATAGTCAGGATATGCAGGAGATTGCAAAGTTACTGTTAATGTCCTCACTTAGTGATGTGCTTGGTTCAGTCTTAGGTTTGACAGTAAGTGAAGTTATTGGCTATATGGTTAAACCCGGAAGGGATATGTCAAATTTCAAGCAGCTTATTGAACGATTCTCTGGCAAAGCATGGTATTTATATAACGATAAGAATGACAAATTATATTTCAAAGAAGTACAGAATGTTAATGCTAAATTGAACACGTATATCCAAGGATACAACAATGAACAGGCTAAACAGGAAATAAAACATTTGCTAGAGGTAAAGTTTGCGCCTAAAACAAAGGACTGTTACCAAAAATTATTGGTATTTCCTGGAATTGATGATATCCAACTATCCAAAGATAATGTAACATTAGTTTTATTTGAGCCAAATCCGGCAGGTGGGTTACCTAGAGATTTGCAAGAATTCTTCTTGAGCTGCAACTATCCGAACCGTGTAATGTTTTTGTCAGGTCAGCATGACACTATGAATGATTTGCTGGAAGCGGCTAAGGAGCAAAAGGCTATTAGCAACATTATTAAAGAGCTGAAGGATGAAAAGGTAACGGAAAGAGATACTCAGTATTTAGCTGCGCTTGGATTAGCAGACAGAATTGCAGTAAGAATTTGTTCTGCAATTAATGAAACCTTTGTTAAGCTGTATTATCCTGCACAGCAAAAGAAAAATATCACTAGCGCTGGAGATAACAGAAATTATCGTACTAGAGATATTGAAATGAAATTTGAAAATAATGATTTCAATCCTGAAACTCAAATTAGAAATCTGTTGATTGATGCCGGTAAATTTACGACACAAGAAAAAACGCAGGAAGATATTTTTAAGAAAAAGATAGAAGCTAAGCTTTTTACTGCTAATCCAATGCGTTGGGCAGACTTGCAGGAACGTGCAGCAATAAATACAGATTGGAATTGGTACTATCCTTCTGCTTTAAAGGATGCCAAGGATCAATATGTAGCAAATGGTTTTTGGGCAGAAGATGGCGATATGCTGGATAAAAATCCCCCGTTACCAAAGACTAGTGTTGCTATAAGAGAAATCAGCCGTGATGAGCAAGGTTTTGTAACCTTGAAGCTTATTCCGAGTAACGGTGATGTTGTGTATTGGGAAATAAACCAACCGGCTACCAAAAATTCTTCAGTGGTTAAGGATTGTGGTGCTTTTCTAACGAATGATATGGTCCTGTATTTTTATTGCGAAGATTCATCAGGCATGCATGAAGCTGGTGAGTGTAGCAAATGGGAAAACAATGTTTCTGTAAAGCATAGATTTTATGACGCTAATGGTTCAAAATACTGTGAATTGCAGGCAGACAACCCAAATGTACAAATTCGTTATTCAACAGATGGTTCTAATCCAAGAGGTGGTGGAATCTATGTTGCACCGTTTATTGTAACCAAGGAAGCCAGCCTGTTACAAGCAGTTACATATTATAAACCATGTGATTTATATGGCGAAATTCTTCAACAGGCAATACCTGCTTTTGGAGATGAAACTGGCAAGCAAGAAGTTCATGTTGATAAAGATAAACCTTTGCAGTTAAAAAAATCCATTTCTTATACTAATAATAAAGATGTTTACACTTTTATTAATGACATGAAGAAATACGGGTTTGAAGTTTATGTCAGCAGCATTAATATCGAAGATACGCATAACAAAAATCATTATCTTGATATTGGTTCAGGCGACAACAAATGGTCTGCGGTTGTTTTAGAGCAAGTTCTGAGTACCATGCGTGAAGGTGTTATGCAGGGTATAGAGACAAAAGTTGGTATGGAGCTGGAAGCAATACAGTTTACCAGTGGACAGCAATTTTTGGACTGGGTTGCTTTAACTAAAGCTGAGCTTGAAGAGTTTGCTGGCTGCATCAAGCAGTGAGGTTTAATTCTATGGCAAAGAAAAACACTTTAGGTTTTGGTTTTATGCCGGAAGAAGACCAGCATCACTTTCTGGTACTGCTTCCAACTGCTAGTAAGAAACAGAGCGTAGTTATCTATGAACGTTTTGTTTGGGATGATGCAGCAGTGCAGACAAGTGAAATATATCCTGCAACAGGGTATAAGAAAAAAATTATATTGGACTATGATAAATGGGAACGCGTAAAGGATGCTTTAGAAACGGAATTTAACAGAACTCTTAAAGCTACTAATAGAAGAGTTGCTCATTTTAAATCTGGTCAAAATCCTGTAGAAAGATTGCTGGGAAAAGAGATGCTGGTATTGTTATGGGCAATTGAGGATTGTGATCCTACGCTCATACCGGTGGCGATAAAAAACTGGCTTGGCTTTAGCAGAGAAGAACGCTGGTGGCTTTTTACAATGACGAATGCAATTACAGGAGATGCAGATAGTAAGCGTGGTTGGCGTATAGCGCTGCGTTATGCTATTACTGATAACTTTCAAGCTGAAGAAAAATCGCAGCAGGATTTGTTTGCAAGTCTCATGCAATAGAAAGGCGGGAGAGAATGCTAGATTACAGTAAATCATTTATAGAAGAACAGTTTCCGGTAGCTAAGCTTTCTAAAGAAAGCTATAGGGAGCGTAAAGCTGGCCGTAGCCAGACATTAACAGGACTTGGCAAATGGTGGGGCAGAAAACCATTGATATTAGTGCGAGCTGCTTTGTTTGGTGCCTTGTTGCCTGTTTCTGATGATAAAAAGAAGGATAAGGATGTATTTTTGCGCATTCTGACTATGGATGAGGATGGTTTGCGTAAACGTGCTGAATTCCAGAACAGCAAAAAGAGGGATTATGTTGCTCCGTGGGGAGTTACATACGAAACAATTCTTAATGAAGCTTGTCGTCCGGAAGAGATTGACGGACCAAGCGAAGAATCCTGGAAGATTATTAACGAGCATTTGGAAACTGAGGCGCATAATTTGCAGGAATTGGCACAGGCATTAGGCAAAAAACGCTTTGGACACATTCCCCAAGTAGGTGACTGCTTTGCTGGTGGTGGCTCCAATGTTTTTGAACCGGCTCGTATGGGTTGCGATGTTTATGGTTCTGACTTGAACCCCTTGGCAGGACTTTTAACATGGGCAGATTTAAACATTCTTGGCAGCAGTGAGGCAGAACTGTCCGAACTTAAAAGCTTTCAGGAAGAAGTGTTTGATGCTGTCTGTGCTGAAATTGATGCATTAGGTGTAGAACGTAACGAAGAAGGCCATGTAGCCAAGTATTACCTTTATTGCAATGAAACAACTTGCCCGGAGTGTGGATATAAGGTGCCGTTGCTTCCATCCTTGATTGTCAGCAAAAAAGAAAAGCTGGTTGTACAGTTCGAAGAAAAAGCTGATAAAACTATGGCTATGCACCTTGTAAAGGCTGTAGATATGAAGGCTGTTGACAAAAATGCTACTGTACAAAAAAATAAATTAATCTGCCCACACTGCCATCAGGCAACATCTATTGTTGCTTTGCGCGGCGGTGAAGATGGTAAGAATCTGCGTAAATGGGAAAAAACAGATTTTGTTCCGCGTGAGAACGATTTATTCCAAGAGCGTTTGTATGCAATCAAATATGTTGATGTCAACAAAAAAGGTAAGACCATTGATGGCTTGCGCAAAAAACCGGGACCTGTGACAGATGCTACCTTTGGTACAAGCTATTACCGTGAACCTAATGCACAGGATTTGGCTAGAGAGCAAAAAGTACAGTCTTATTTAGCAGAGCATTTTGATGAATGGCAAGAAAAAGGATATATTCCGTCTGCAGAAATATATGAAGGATACAATACCTCTCAATTAACGCGAGAACGTGGTTGGAAATATTGGCATCAATTGTTTAATCCTAGACAACTCGTGATGCTTGGTTTGTTTATGGAGTCGTTTTCTAAGTATGCTAATATAGATAAGAAAATAGTATTATCTGCTTTAACAATGAATAAATTAGCAGACTTTAATTCAAAACTATGCATATGGTTTACGATTGGTGATAAAAACGAAAATACTTTTTATAATCAAGCGTTAAATACTATTTTAAATTATGGTACTAGAAGTAGTTATACAATATGGAGCACATATAATTTCCTTGGTAGCGCAAGGGAGATAAGTGATAATAACTGTATTTGTATTAATAGTGCTATTGACAAAAAACCGACTTGTGACATCTGGATTACTGATCCACCATACGCCGATGCAGTAAATTATCACGAATTAAGTGAGTATTTCCTGGCCTGGGATAAACCCTTAATAGAAAAAGCATTTACTGATTGGTACACAGACAGCAAGCGTGCTTTAGCTATCAAAGGCACCGGCGAAAGCTTTAATAAAGCCATGGTTGCAGCTTACAAAAATTTGGCAGAGCATATGCCTGATAATGGTATGCAGATAGTTATGTTTACGCATCAGGATACCAAGGTCTGGGCAGAACTGTCGATGATTTTATGGTCCGCAGGCTTGCAGGTTACTTCTGCATGGTGCATTGCTACAGAAACAGAATCCGGTGGCCTTAAGCAGGGCAATTATGTTAAAGGTACAGTTTTAATGGTCTTGCGTAAGCGTATTTCTGATGAAATTGCTTTTGAAGATGATTTGTACGAAGAAATCAGAGACGCAGTACAGGAGCAAATTGACTCTATGCATGAGCTTGATAATGTTGCCAGTCCTGATTTTAATGACGGCGATTATCTTTTAGCTGCCTATGTTGCTGCACTTAAGGTTTTGACTTCTTATGCTGATATCGAAGGACTGGACGTGCAATATGAGCTGGAAAAGGCACGTGAAAACAATACTGAAAGTCCTGTAACAAAAATTATCAATACAGCACGCAAGGAAGCCTACGATTATCTTGTACCTGATGGCATTAGTCCGGCAGTATGGGCGAAGCTGGCAGTAGAAGAAAGATTTTATCTTAAAGGCTTAGGCATGGAGCTTAACGGCGTGCATACACTGGGTTCTTTTCAGGAGCTGGGCAGAGGTTTTGGCGTGCGTGATTATGATGACCTTTTAGGCAGTACAAAATCAAACGCAGCAAGATTAAAAATTCCTACGGAATTTAAAGCTAATAAAGCCTTTGAAGATGGTTTAGGCAAATATCTGGTAGGACAACTTCTCTTAGCTATTGGTTTTTCTGCAAAAAAAGACAACGTGCAGGAAGGGTGTTCCTATTTAAAATCACACTATGCTGATAATAACGAGTATTGGTCTTTGCGTAGCAGAATGGTTGATATTTTAGAATTTATGAGTAAGGTTAAGGGCAATGCCAATGTTGCTTATTGGCAGGATATTGCTGAATATATTGTGATGCTCAAGGAAGCTGTACGTAACGATAGTTTGTAATTAGTGAGGTTGCTTTATGCGCAGGTATTCTTCTTTACATGGAGAGCTTTTTTCAGATGTTCTCGCTAAAAATTTGATAGGTGCTAAAAGCTATGACAGAATTGCAGGATATTTTTCCTCGTCTATTTTGGAGATTGCCGGAGAAGCCATTGAAAAGATGGATGGAAAGGTGCGTATTATTTGTAATTCTGATTTAGATGTTGAAGATGTAAAAACTGCCAAATTGGCTACAGAGGCTTTAAGTAAGGAATGGTGTGACTTTAAGCCTGAAGAGTTGCCTCCGAATAAAGCACGCTTTCAAAGGTTATATGATTTCCTTAAATCAGGAAAATTAGAAGTTAAAGTTTTACCAAATAATGCTTTTGGTCTTGAACATGGAAAAGCAGGAGTTTTCACTCTGGCAGATGGTTCAAAAACAAGCTTTTTGGGTAGCGTAAATGAATCATATAACGGGTGGAAAATTAATTACGAATTAGTTTGGGAAGACAATAGCCCTGAAACAGTAAAATGGGTGCAGGAAGAGTTTGATGCGCTTTGGAATAATCAGTACGCAGTTAATTTATGTGATTTTGTTATTGAAGATATTGGACGTATATCCAGACGAACTGTTATTCCAGGTGTGGAAAAATGGCGCTCTAATACCGGTAATGCTTCTGCTGTAACAATTGAATCTGTTATCAGTCGTAACGGTTATGGCCTTTGGGAGCATCAAAAATATTTTATTGACCGTGTTTTTAAAGAACATAAAAAAGCTTATGGCGCAAGATATATTTTGGCAGATGAGGTCGGTTTGGGAAAAACAGCACAATTGGCCATGTCAGCTGAATTAATTGCACTTTATGGCGATAAGCCTGTTTTGATTATTGTTCCCAAAACCTTGTTAGAGCAGTGGCAGGGAGAATTGCGTGATTTATTAGGAATTCCTTCGGCTATCTGGAATGGAAAAGTTTGGGTGGATGAAAATGAAATTATCTACCCGTTGCCTATTGAAAAGTGTCCGAGGAGAATTGGTATTATTTCCCAAGGCATTATCAATAATGGCAGTGAAGCATGCTATAAGCTGAAAAATAAGCTTTTATCATTAAACTACGAATGTGTAATAGTTGATGAAGCGCATAGGGCCAGACGCCGAAATCTTTCCGACAAGAAGCTTGGACAAAGCCCGGATATGAATAATTTGTATAGCTTTTTAATGCAGATATCATTAAAAACACATAGTATGCTTTTGGCGACAGCAACACCTGTACAGTTATACAAAATAGAAGCATTCGATTTGCTGAATATCTTATCACAAGCAAATGCTAGCGTTTTAGGTGATAAGGGGAGCTATTGGCGTAAACCGAATGAGAATATTCTAAAAGGGTTGGAACTGATTACGGGTGAGATTAGTGTCGATAGTATTACTGAAGCTTGGCACTGGATGAGTAATCCTTTGCCGCCTAGCGAAGAAAGTCCTAATGTTAAACTCATACGTTCTAGTGCTGCAATGACAGAAGAGCAGTTTAACTGTGATAAGTTAGTCAGCGAATTTCCTATTAATATTCAAAGACGTATAGAGCGTTTGGAAAGGGATTTTTTTGCAAGCTACAATCCATATATTAGGCATATAATACGCAGAAATCGTTCTTATCTTGAAAATACCATTAATCCGGAAACTCATCAGCCATATCTGCCCAAAATAGAAGTTGTTTTATTGGGAGAAAACAAAAAGGATTCGCTGATTCTTGCCGGGTATTTAGGTGCGGCATACAGACAGGCAGAACATTTTTGTGAATTGATACAAAAACGCTGTTCTTCTGCAGGTTTATTTAAAACATTGCTTTTGCGTCGTATTGGCAGTTCAATGATTGCAGGTTACAATACCGGCAAGAAAATGCTGGAAGAATGGAATATTGTTGATAATATCCTGTTAAGTGAAGACCTTGAAGATGAAGAAATTGCTTTATCAGATGATTTGAAAGAATTAACGAAAGAGGAAACTGATACATTAAAGCTTTTTGTCAGTTACTTAAATAATGCTAACATATCTAAGGATACTGATCCAAAGTATAATATGGTGAAAAATATATTAACTTTTGGAGTTACTTTAGATAATGGAGAGAAAACTGTTCCGTGGAAAAAGTCTGGTTGTATTATCTTTTCGCAGTATTACGATACTGTAGAATGGGTAGCCAAAAACATTTCTGAGGATATAGATGAAGAAATTGGCGTATATGCCGGCGGCGATAAGTCTGGTATTTTTTACCACGGAGAATGGCGTACTGAATCTAGAGATAAAATAAAAAAACTGGTCAAAGAACGTAAGGTGAAAATATTAGTAGGAACAGAAGCTGCCAGTGAAGGTCTTAATCTTCAAACTTTGGGGACACTGATAAATTTTGACTTGCCTTGGAATCCCACAAGGTTAGAACAAAGAAAAGGACGTATACAGCGCATAGGGCAGACCAATGATGTTGTATATGTTTACAATTTGCGTTATCGTGACTCCGTTGAGGATAGGGTGCATGAATTGTTATCCTCGCGCTTAGAAAGTATATATAAGATGTTTGGGCAACTTCCTGATGTTCTGCAAGATGTTTGGATTGATGTAGCTGTAGGAAATATGGAGGAAGCTAAGAAGAGGATAGGTACACTTCCGAAAAAGCATCCTTTTGACGTAAAATACAACGAAGAAGTTCAAAATGTAGACTGGGAATCTTGTGATGAAGTTTTGAATAAAGATGCTATCCGCAATAAGTTATTAGAGCAGTGGTGATTAGCTGTAAGTACATAGGTTGTTTTGAAGCATTGAAAATTCGTAACTGACGCAAGCATACCAAAACACTAAAGGCGTTCTACCCAACTGCGGTAGAACGCCGTTACTATTCCTCCGCCATCTATGCTATAATAATATGTAGAAAAACCAACGTGAGGAGCGATTATCATGAAATACGTTGCCTGTTACGGCGATTCTCTGGTGCAGGGCTTTCCCTTCGGCTCACGCTATTCCTGGACCGCTCAGGTGGAAAAGCTGACGCAGATTAAAATGCTTAACTACGGCGTCTGCGGTGACTGCTGCGATGATATCATCTACCGCATGCGCCAGTACGCGCTGCCGGAATATGTGCATCACGTTATCTTCCTCGGCGGTGCCAACGATATTCTGCAGGGACGCCGCATTGAGGATATCAGCCGCGATTACAAGCGTGTGCTGGAGTGGTGCGAGGAAAAGCAGTACAGCCTGTGCGTAGTGCTGCCGTTCATCAGTACGGAGCAGGCGCTCAACCGTCAGTTGCTGAACCTGCGGCAGGAGGCAAGGCTTTCCTGCTCGATTTGCAGCCTGCCATCGGCATGGACGCCGGGGCACGCTTCAAGGCCTACGTTGACGGCATTCATCCTAAGTCCCAGACGTATGAGGCGATGGGAAGCTATGCAGCGCCGCTGATCTGGAAGTGGCTGAAGAACGAAAAAGAGGCTTAGAAAAATTTTTAAAGGTGACAAGTAAAAATACTTGACAAGCATCGCTTTATGCTTTATACTTACATAGTCGACTAAATTTCGAGAGGGATAAATATGTCAGCAG
>ENA-OPDE01000818-OPDE01000818.1-human-gut-metagenome-genome-assembly--contig:-NODE-818-length-13128-cov-6.716591_pt1 | contig 13128 bp, 19 predicted proteins | sample MGYA00241261_ERZ501502 | MGnify/ENA primary metagenome ERZ501502 (study PRJEB25962, sample SAMEA2042450) | human gut metagenome | biome: human gut; feature: human-associated habitat; material: faeces... | reverse complement strand
CGGAGCGGCAGCGTGAAAAGATCTATGTGCTGGATAACGGCAAGTCGCTGATGCTGGCACTCTCGCAGGACCTTTCGCAGAACCGTCCGGCAGAGGCACGGGAACACGTGCGCCGCTTCCACGAGCTTTTCTTCACGCTCTCGCCGGAAAAGAGCGCGATTGAGCACAACGTGAAACGTGCCCTGCTGCTGGCGGACAAGAGCGTGTACCACTACTATTCGGACTTTGCCGAGAAGGGTTACTACAACCGGATCATCGCCGGGAACATCAACCAGGTGCTGAAGGTGGACAGCGTGGTGTGCGACTTCGACAGCTATCCCTACCGTGCCGTGACCTATGCCACGCAGAAGATCATCCGGCAGAGCAACGTCACCGAGCGCAGCCTCGTGACCACGTGCCGGCTGCTCAACTCGTCCCGTTCGGACGACAATCCGAACGGGTTCACCATCGAGGGGTTCACCATTATCGAAAACAAGGATTTACAAACCATCAAAAGGTAACAAGACATGAAAGGAACCGGAAAATCACAGTGGGGCGCATACCGGAAACTCCACGACAAGAAGAAAATGTGGGTGGCAAGGCTCAAAGGCTATCTGGACGGCTTGCCGCCGAAGACACGCAGGCGCATCGTGCTGGTCATGTTTGCCATTTTCGCCACGCTTGCCCTCCACACCTTCGGCAAAGCCGTCCATGACATCGGCAGGAATGACGGCAGACGGATGAGGATAGACCACGCCGGGCAGGTGGAGCTGTCCGTGAAGCCTGACAAGAACAATAGTTTTACACCTTATTATAATATGTATGGAACAGACAAAGAACGAAACAAGGATTGAGGGCAATACCGGAAACACGGCTATGCCCGACAACAGGGAAAAACCGGAAAAAGAGCGCAAACCGCTGACCGAAGCGCAGAGGCTGCAACGCCAGAAAATGATCGTACTGCCCGTCATGGTGCTGGTGTTCATCGGGGCGATGTGGCTGATATTCGCCCCGTCCTCCGAGACGGAGCAGAAACCGGGAACGGGAGGCTACAACACCGAGATGCCGGATGCGGACAAGGCAGACCGCCAGATAATCGGCGACAAACTGAAAGCCTACGAGCAGGCGGCGATGGAGGAACGGCTGGAGGAAAGGGACCATACCGTGCGGCAGCTGGGCGACATGTTCGACCGTGAAACGGGAGATGGCGACGACTTCGACCTCTCCACTCCCGAAGGAAAGGAAGACGGGTCTGCCACACAGACCATCCGGTCTTCCGCAGCCGCCTACCGCGACCTGAACGCCACGCTCGGCAACTTCTATGAAGAACCCGCACGGAACAATGCGGAGATGGAGGAACTGATGGAGCGTATATCCCTGCTGGAGTCGGAACTGGAAAGTGAAAAGGAAAAAGGTTCCACGATGGACGAGCAGGTGGCACTGATGGAGAAGTCCTATGAACTGGCAGCGAAATACATGGGCGGACAGAACGGCACACAGACGGCAAAGCCCTCCTCCGTTCAGAAAGCAGGGAAGAGCAAAGCGGAACCCGTCAGGCAGGTGGAACGTCAGATGGTATCCTCGCTCGCACAGCCTGCAGGCAATGCGGAGGTTGCCGCCACCTGCCCGCAGGAGCGTAACCGGGGCTTTAATACAGCGGTAGGCGGAACAGCCATATCGGACAAGAACACCTTGTCGGCTTGCGTCTATGGGGCGCAAAGCGTGACGGACGGGCAGGCGGTCAGGTTGCGGCTGCTGGAGCCGATGGCGATAGCGGATAAAATCATTCCCCGTAATGCGGTGGTGGTCGGCACTGCCAAGATACAGGGGGAACGGCTCGAAATCGGAATCAGTTCGCTGGAGCATGACGGTACCATCATCCCGATAGAGCTGGCAGTCTATGACACGGACGGACAGCCCGGCATCTTCATCCCGAACTCGCTGGAACTGAACGCTGTCAAAGAGGTCGCCGCCAATATGGGCAGTTCGCTCGGCAGCAGCATCAACATCTCCACCAACGCCGGGGCGCAGCTTGCCTCCGATTTGGGCAAGGGGCTGATACAGGGCACAAGCCAATACATATCCAAGAAGATGCGTACCGTGAAAGTGCATCTGAAATCGGGGTACAGGGTCATGCTCTATCAGGAAACGAATTAAAAAACAACAATAAATCCTATTTTATTTACCACTAAATCCAAAGTAATAATGAGAAAAACAATCATGATGTTTGCCCTTGCTATGGGCATCGTAACTGTCCATGCGCAGGAGAACGTAACCGTTGCTGAAGAGAACAACGGAAGTGAGCAACAGACGGACGCACAGCCGGTATTGACCGGGGAGGTCTATCCGCAGAAGGAGGCGGACGGCGACCTGTATCACGGTCTGACGAAGAAACTGACTTTTGACCGCATGATACCTCCTCACGGTCTGGAAGTAACCTACGACAAGACCGTGCATATCATCTTTCCGGCAGAGGTGCGCTATGTGGATTTGGGTTCGCCCGACCTGATAGCCGGAAAAGCGGACGGGGCGGAGAACGTGATCCGTGTGAAGGCTACCGTGAGAAACTTCCCGAACGAGACCAACATGTCAGTAATCACGGAGGACGGAAGTTTCTACACGTTCAACGTGAAGTATGCCGCCGAACCGCTGCTGCTCAACGTGGAGATGTGCGACTTCATCCACGACGGGGAATCGGTGAACCGTCCGAACAATGCGCAGGAAATCTACCTGAAGGAGCTGGGAAGCGAGAGTCCGATGCTGGTGCGCCTTATCATGAAGTCCATACACAAGCAGAACAAGCGTGAGGTGAAGCATATCGGCAGCAAGCGTTTCGGCATCCAGTACCTGCTGAAAGGCATCTACACGCACAACGGTCTTCTCTATTTCCACACGGAAATCAAGAACCAAAGCAACGTGCCTTTCGACGTGGACTACATCACGTGGAAAATCGTGGACAAGAAGGTGGCGAAGCGTACCGCCGTGCAGGAGCAGATAATCCTGCCGCTCCGTGCGCAGAACTACGCCACCTGCGTGCCGGGCAAAAAAAGCGAGCGTACGGTCTTCACGATGGCGAAGTTCACCATTCCCGATGACAAGTGCCTCGTGGTGGAACTGAGCGAGAAGAACGGCGGTCGCCACCAGTCCTTCGTGATTGAGAACGAGGATCTGGTGCGTGCCAACACGATTGACGAACTTCAAGTGCGCTGACCATGAGAAAGTACATCGTAATCATCATCGCGTCGCTTGCCCTTTTCACGGGGCAGGCGAACGCCCAGCGATGTCTGCCGAAGATGCAGGGCATCGAAGTCAGGGCGAACATGACGGACGGCTTCAAGCCCGGCGGCAATGACGGAGGGTACAGTTTCGGAGCGGCTTTATCCACCTATACGAAAAGAGGAAACAAGTGGGTGTTCGGCGGCGAATACCTCTTGAAGAACACCCCGTACAAGGACACCGCCATACCTGTGGCGCAATTCACGGCAGAGGGCGGCTACTTCTTCAAGCTGCTGACCGATGCCCGGAAAATCGTCTTCGTCTATGGGGGCGTTTCGGCTCTTGCCGGATATGAGTCGGTGAATTGGGGGAAGAAGGTGCTGTATGACGGAGCCACACTGCACGACCGGGACGCTTTCATCTACGGGGGTGCGCTGACGCTTGATGTGGAGTTTTATGTGGCAGACCGTATCGCCCTGTTCACCAATCTCAGGGAACGCCTGCTGTGGGGTGGCGACACGAAGAAGCTGCACTGCCAATGGGGTGTGGGTATCAAGTTCATCATCAACTGAAAGGCGTGTATGGAACGGACGGACATTGAAAACATGAGGCGGATACCCCTTGCGGACTTCCTCGCACGGTTGGGGCATGAGCCTGTCCGAAGGAGCGGAAACGAGCTGTGGTATCGTGCGCCGTACCGCAACGAGCGCACACCCTCGTTCCGTGTGAACGTGGCGAAACAGCTCTGGTACGACTTCGGCTTGGGCAAGGGCGGCGACATATTCACGCTTGCCGGGGAGTTTGTCCGAAGCGGTGATTTCATGGTGCAGGCGAGGTTCATATCGGAAGCTGCCCATATGCCGCTAACGGCATTGCCGGCTTTTGAACCGAAGCCCCCGGAGCCGGTCTTTGAGGAAGTGGAAGCCGCCCGGCTTCTCCTCTCTCCGCTGACGGAATATCTGAAAGAGAGGGGTATCCCTTACGCTGTCGCATCACGTCACTGCTGCCGCCTGAACTACGGTGTGCACGGGAAAAGGTATTTTGCAGTCGGTTTCCCCAATGTGGCGGGCGGTTATGAAATCCGCAGCCGCCATTTCAAGGGTTGCGTGCCGCCGAAGGATGTGTCGCTGATAAGGACGGAAGCCGCCGGCACTGACGCCTGCTGCGTGTACGAGGGATTTATGGACTTCCTTTCCGCTGTCACGCTCGGCATAGGCGAAAGGTGCGACCACCTTGTACTGAACTCGGTCGCCAACGTGAAGAAGGCGCTGAGGTATCTGGACGGTTACGGGCGCATCGGCTGTTTCCTTGACCGTGACGATGCGGGACGAAGGACGCTTGAAGCCCTGAAAGAACGGTATGGCGTGCGTGTCGCAGACCGCTCCGCCCTCTATGACGGTTGCAAGGACTTGAACGAGCACCTGCAACGGACAACGAAAAAACAGAATATCAACCATCTAAAAATCAAATGACAATGAATATACCGAACAACAAGAACAAGAGAACATCATTTTTCAAGGCGTTGGCACTTTGCCTATTCGCCGCCATATCATTCACATCCGTATCGTGCGACGATGACATGGACATCCAGCAATCCTATCCCTTCACGGTGGAAACGATGCCGGTGCCCAATAAGGTTACGAAGGGTCAGACGGTGGAAATCCGCTGTGAGCTGAAAAAGACGGGCGATTTTGCGAACACGCTCTATACCATCCGCTATTTCCAGTTCGAGGGGGAAGGCTCCCTGAAAATGGATAACGGAATCACGTTCCTTCCCAACGACCGTTACCTGCTCGAAAACGAAAAGTTCCGCCTGTATTACACGGCAGCGGGCGATGAAGCGCATAATTTCATCGTGGTGGTGGAAGATAATTTCGGAAATTCCTTTGAGTTGGAATTTGAGCTTAACAACCGGAATGCGGAAGGGGAAAGCCAGACCGTCATGTATGCCGCCAACTTCAAACCCATGCCAAGATGATGCGTGTGTTCATGGCTATCCTCTGTTCGCTTTGGGCGGTTTGCTCCGTGTCTGCACAGAGCAACCGCCAAGAGGGAACGGACAGGCAGGCGGCTATCTACCGTCTGCCGCTTATGGAACGGGCATTTCTGTGTACCCGCCAATATGAAGGCTGGCATGACCAAAGCTGTTATCCCTATGTAGGATATGGACACCGTTTACAAAAAGGTGAAAGCTATTCGGCACGCACGATGACGAAACGGCAGGCGGACGCACTGTTAAGGAAAGACTTGCGGAAGTTCATCGGCATATTCCGAAATTTTGGACGTGACAGCGTGCTGCTTGGCACGCTGGCTTTCAATGTCGGTCCGGCGAAGCTCTTGGGGAACGGGCGATACCCCAAAAGCCGGCTGATAAAAAAGCTGGAGGCTGGCGACAGGAACATTTACCATGAGTATGTTGCTTTCTGTCATTATAAAGGTAAACGGCACGCCATGCTGCTCAAACGGAGAAAGGCGGAGTTTGCGTTGCTGTATGTACCATAACACATAACATCTGTATATGTCTGACCAAAGAAAAATCCGATGAAGCCACCAACTTCATCGGATTTTTCTTTGGTTTCATGGCTTCGGGATTTTTCCCTTGCCGGAAACTTTACACTTTATCATTCTTGAAAATTTTCACCCATGAGGCTGTTGAAAATCATCTTTTTGCTTATGCCTCCGTTGCTTTGCAAGATGATTTTTCAGTTCTGCCTGATTGCTTCCATAAAACTTGTTTTTGTGACTGACATCGTAGATTGGGACAAAGGTTTCTTTGCCTACTTTCTTTGTCCGCCATCCTGCTCACTGAAAGAAAGTAGGCGGCTTTGCCGCCCACCGCTTAAAAATGCGTGTAAAGTCCCGTCACCATAGTAAACATATCTTCGAGCATATCGCAATAGATGCCTTCGTGTGTGGCTATGTCCGTTGTCCTGCACTCAAAGGTCTTTTTGCTGAAGGTCTTGCGGTAGAAACGCATATTATATAAATCTGCTCCTGCATCGTAGATAATGTCAAGGCGGTTTGCGCTCGTCTTGTTCCGTGCAAGGCTCATACGGAGTCCGTTTCCCATATCTATGAAGTCTTTGCTTCCTGTCATGGCGGCAAAGCGTCTGCCGCCTATCTGTTCAAAAATGGTCTTTGCTATCATATCTGTTTTTAGTGTTTATGGTTGGCGGTGTCCGCACCGCCAACTTGTTCAACATTCGGTTATCTCGGCAATGGGTGTATGGCGTTTCAGCCATTCCAACAGACACTCCATATTGTACTCGCTCGTTATGACTGCCGTATGGGGGTCAATGACGGTAAACCTGCTTCCCTCATAGTCATCTATCCACTCTTTGAGAGTTGCCACTCCCCAAAACTGCATATCTCTGAAAATGCCGTCCAACTCCGTAATCGCTTCTCTGAACTTGACGATTATTGTCTGATAGGCGGGTGTACTCATAATCTATCCTCCTTTCCTTGTTTCTTGTCCAACCACTTGTCCCTTTCGGCTCGGCACTCGTCCAATGTCGGTTTCACGCAGGAGAAAAGTTCTCCGTCCGTGTGATGACGGTAGTCGTACTGCACAAGGGTGCGTCTTTTCCTGCCGTAACCTAATTGGAAACTTTCATACTTTTCCGTACCTGCCGTTTGGCAGGTACTCACTCCATTGATGGTCATTCGTGTACTCATATCATTTACTTTTGAATAAATCTTTCCAAATACTTCTCTTGTATGCCGAGTGCTTCGGCATAGATACTTAATTGGACTGCATAACGGGTATTGTAATAACCCCTTTCCATTTCGTTTGTGGATAATCCGATATGTTCCCTTATATCGTTCAAATGTCTTTTGACAATATGCTTATAGTAGCGGTTTCTTTTTTCTCTTTCGTTGGTCATAATTCCATTCTGTTTATAGGTTAAAAATGTACAGACAGCACTCTGTTCTGCATCACCATTTCGGGGTCGCTCGTGTAGCGTTGGTGCATATAGAAATGGTGTGAGCCGAAGCCGTAAAGGAAGAACTTGTCAAGTTCGTGCTTCTCGGCAAAGTCCTTTACGCTTCGCCTTAACTGCTCCTCACTCGTTGCAAGAGTGAGAAGGTTTACAAATTCAAGGAACATCTTTGGGATTGTATCATCCCAAAGACAAACCATACTTTCAATTCTTACTTCCATATTTTTCAATATTATAGGTTTATATTATGCCGCTTTCATCCGTTCACGTATAAGGTTGGCGTTCTTGTTCACAAGGTCTATGATACGCTCGTGATATTCGGTGTCTTGGTTGTACTTGCCGTGACACTGCACAACTTTGAAGGTGCGCAAGTCCACCTCAACGGTTTCAATTATCTCACCGCCAATCCTTGCCGAGAGTATGAGGGTGTCGGCTTTCTTATAGTATTCACTGCCGAACACGCAGATGTTCTGCGTCTTGCCCTCGTTGTAATACTCGTCTATGCTTTCAAGCACCTTAACAATTATTTCCTCGTCAGTGATTACCAATCCGAAGAATTTGGACTTGTTGGCGATGAAATCCTCCGCATCTTTCTTTCGTTGGAGTTGTCGCTGCTGCTCACGCTCACGCTTTTCAATCTCCCACCTGCGCTGTCGCTCAATCCGTTCCTTCTCATGTATGGCTTCAATCTTTCGGGTTGCCTTGTCGTGTGCCGCCATGAAATCTTCGGGACAAATGTTCTTCGGGTTACGGAGGTCTTGACCGAGTTTTTTGAGCATACGTAGATAGTCGCACCACATGGAGAGGTTGTGTATCTGATATTTATGACGTTTGGCAATCAGATATGACGCCCAACATTCATCGGCTATCATTGGATTGAAAAAAAAGTATTTCATATCCTCAATCTCACCGCCTTTCATAAGGGTTTCAATTCTTGGGTCTGAAAGCAAAGCCTTGAAAAGACGCACGGGGGAGATGCCGTGAAAATCGCCCTTGAAACCATTGCGTCTGAGTTGGGGCAATATCTTCATATTGGGATACACATTCCCCCATGCCACAACATCATCATAAAGGCTGTTGTGTGGTCTGACCTCCATACCGCTATCCAAAGCCCATACATCGCAATAGCAGAAAGAGAAGCCACGAAGCAGAGCCATGTCGGTAATGATGCCTTTGGGTGAAATCCAACGCTGCACAACCTCGTGGCAGTAGAATTTCATTGGCTCGCCTTTCCTGCTCTCGCATCTGACCTGTGCCACACGGATTAACTGATAGCCTTTGCAGGTGGTTATCACGCTGAAATACTGCGTTTCCTTGTGAGTGCGCTTTCGGGTGTCCCATACTTTGAGTTCAGCACGGCATTGGGGGCAGGTACAACCATCAAGGCTGTCGCATAATCCGTTGTTGCTGTGCCACTCGTGACCGCAGTCAGAACAGGTGATGTTCCCTTTCTTGGTGCGGTAGCCGATATGTTCAACACAATGGCGGTATGCCCAATCAATTTGTGTTGCGGATATGGGGTGAAGGTTGGCGGAAAGTCTTGCCACCTCTTTTTGTATGCGTGTCTTGGGTTTCATAATCAAAAGTCAAATAGGGAGGGTTGTACAATAGTTTCTTTTTTCGCTGCCGGTCTGTTGCGGTTCTGCAACTTGCGGACTTCCTCGTCTTGATATTTTTGGATAGCCTTCTGCCGTGCTTCCGCCTTTTCCTCTGCCGTGAGTTCCACAATATGGTTCACCGCCACTTGGCAGTTCATCGGTTTGCCCACCTCTATCTCGTTTTCTTCATAGTAGTGGATGGCTTGCCCGAATATCTCTCCGTCCGTGAAGCCGTTGCAACCGCTGTTCTTTACATAGTTCAGAATGTAGGTCACGCAGTCGTCTATGTTCTTGGCAGGGTTGCTGAAACTTTTGGCAAAGAGTTGGTCTTCCTCTGCTCGTTGCTCCAAGTACATCAGTATCGTTTTCTTAAAATGGTCAGTTCCTTTCATATCGCTGTTGTTTTAGATTGTTTCTTTCAGTATCTCTCTCCAATAGGTCGGCTCCACTTCGCTCAATAGGAAGTCGGTAAAATCCTTTCGGGTGTCCTTGTTCAGTTCGTGGTAGAGTTCACGGAACACGGATATATTGCCGTTGATGTATGTTTCCACCATATACTCGAAGATGTTGTCCACCTCATAGTATCTGCACTGCTGTGCTGCTGTCTTGCTGTTTCTCTTTGCCATATCGGTAAGTATTAAAGGGTGAATAACCAAAGGATAAGACCGAAGAAGGCAATGGTGGAAAGGATAGCCACGATTATACCTATTGCCACTTGGAACAATCCGTTTACAATCTCTGAAATGATGCCCAAGAGGATGCCGAACATCCCGAAGGCGGTGCGCACGATTAAACCGCATACTGCAAGTCCTATGTATTGCGCCACTTGTCTGAAATTTGCCGTTGCTGTCATATCTACGTTGTTTTTGATTTTTTTTGTTTTTAATGCGGATTCAAGAGCTGAGGGAGTTGAGTTTCAAACTATCTTATCTGCCTCTCGTTTATCCGACATTTTTTTTAATGCGTCTTTCTGTCGCATCGGTCGTTTTCGTTTCGGGTGCTCAAAAAGGTAGGGATTAGGGGATGCAAGGTTTTTCGGAAAAATACTACCCGCAGGGCTGGAGATTTTTCCAGAAAACAGGAGGCTCGACCTTGCATCCCCGTAAAATCCCGGAATTACCTTTGCGCCCAGAACGAAAATGACTGACTGATGCGGCTACTGAAAGGCGTAAAAATGGAGGTAAACGAAAGTAAAGGCAGATTCGAGAGAAAACTTCAGAGAGAAATCCACAAAAAGAAGAAAAGACAAAGAGAAAGGAAATACTGCCGGAAGCGTGAAACCGGGCAAACCATATGCAAGGAAGTATGGTTTATCCGTCTGGCCAAACCCGTTTGGTCGGGTAAATAAACCATTCTTCCCGGTTTGCCAGCTGTGGGTGACGGCTTGTCCCATTTATGGGCGGGCGGTCACATGCAGCTTTCCGCTACCGGCTCAAAAAAACAGCAAAAGAAAAAAATCTCAGAAAATCCGTAAAAGCACCTTTGTGGCATAAGCCCAAAAGAAATGGGCCTTGCTTCATTAGTCTAAACTTGTTGTTTAGGCATGAGGCAAAGCCCTTTTCTTCGCTTATGCGGATAGTCGGGACATGGTTGTCAAAACTTGTTTTGGCTATGGTGTACCGACGGAGTTAAATCGCTTTTACGGAAAAGCCAAATTAGAGTGAAAAAAGTAGGGAGATTCTGTCGTAATCTCCCGTTTTATTTGTACTTTTGTACTTGAAGAGTTCTTTGAAGGTTACGCAACGCGCAGAAGTATATTTAAGGAGATAACTCTCTTATTCGTAACCTATTACCATAATGAGCGAATAACCTATGCTCATTTTCAATATCTTAGACCTTTTTCATAACTTCTCGATACAAATATATAACAATTTTTGTAATTACGAAAATTGTTGTATCTTTGTGCCCGCACACGAAAGCTATGAAGAACAAGCTGTCTTTTAGTTTACTCTGCATGGTATCAGGTGTTTAGCTTTTTAATAGGAGCTGATGTGATAATTTGAAAGAAACAATTTAATCATAGTATTTAATAAAAACATAGAATTATGGGAAAGAAAGTCGTTACATTAGGTGAGATTATGTTGAGACTGTCCACTCCGGGCAACACTCGTTTCGTACAGTCCGATTCTTTTGATGTAGTATATGGCGGCGGTGAGGCTAACGTTGCTGTCAGCTGTGCCAACTACGGTCATGATGCTTACTTTGTAACAAAATTGCCGAAACACGAAATCGGTCAGTCGGCAGTGAACGCTTTGCGCAAATATGGTGTAAAGACAGACTTCATCGCACGTGGTGGCGACCGCGTAGGTATCTATTATCTGGAAACCGGTGCATCTATGCGTCCCAGCAAGGTGATTTACGACCGTGCCCATTCTGCAATTGCTGAAGCCGATGCAGCGGATTTCGATTTCGACGCTATCATGGAAGGTGCAGACTGGTTCCACTGGTCAGGTATCACTCCCGCTATCTCCGACAAGGCTGCCGAACTTACCCGTCTGGCTTGCGAAGCTGCCAAGCGTCACGGCGTTACGGTATCGGTAGACCTTAACTTCCGTAAGAAACTTTGGACAAAGGAAAAAGCTCAGTCCATCATGAAACCGTTGATGCAATACGTAGACGTTTGCATCGGTAACGAAGAAGATGCTGAACTCTGCCTCGGTTTCAAACCCGATGCCGATGTAGAAGGCGGTAAGACAGATGCAGAAGGCTACAAAGGTATCTTCAAGGCTATGGCTAAGGAATTCGGTTTCAAATACGTTATTTCTACATTGCGTGAATCATTCTCGGCAACGCACAACGGTTGGAAAGCAATGATTTACAACGGTGAGGAATTCTACGAATCAAAACGTTACGATATCAATCCGATCATCGACCGTGTAGGTGGCGGTGACTCTTTCTCAGGCGGTATCATCCACGGTTTGCTGACTAAGCCCAACCAGGGCGCTGCCCTCGAATTCGCAGTGGCTGCTTCCGCTTTGAAGCACACTATCAACGGTGACTTCAACCTCGTTTCAGTTGAGGAGGTAGAAGCGCTGGCAGGCGGTGACGCAAGCGGTCGTGTACAACGCTAATGATTTTTTTCAGGCACGGATTCCACGGATTCCGGTGTAATAATCACGCAAAGAACACGCTACTAATCCGTGTCTGAAAGAACAGAAAAAGAGTTATTTCCATACATTAAATTACTGATTAATACAATGGCAAAATTTGATAAAATAGCCGTATTGAACAAAATTGGTTCAACCGGTATGGTTCCTGTATTCTACCACAAAGATGCAGAAGTGGCAAAGAAAGTAGTGAAAGCTTGTTACGATGGTGGTGTTCGTGCATTCGAGTTTACCAACCGCGGTGACTTTGCTCACGAAGTATTTGCAGAAGTTGTGAAGTTCGCAGCAAAAGAATGCCCTGAAATGGCTATGGGTGTAGGTTCTATCGTAGACCCTGCTACTGCGGCACTGTACCTGCAATTGGGTGCAAACTTCATTGTAGGCCCGTTGTTCAACCCCGAAATCGCTAAGATTTGCAACCGCCGTTTGGTAGCTTACACTCCGGGATGCGGAAGCGTTTCAGAAGTTGGTTTCGCACAGGAAGTAGGTTGCGACCTTTGCAAGATATTCCCGGGTGATGTACTAGGCACTAAACTTGTAAAAGGTCTGTTGGCTCCGATGCCGTGGTCTAAGCTGATGGTTACCGGCGGTGTGGAACCGACACAGGAAAACCTGACTTCTTGGATTAAAGCCGGCGTATTCTGCGTAGGTATGGGTTCCAAGCTCTTCCCGAGCGATAAGGTTGCTGCCGAGGACTGGACTTACGTTACGGAGAAATGTAAGGAAGCTTTGGCTTACATTGCAGAAGCAAGAAAGTAATTATTATATTTCATTTTGTTTAAAGGTGTTTAAAGGGGACAACCATCGAGGTGCTACGGCACTTCGGTGGTTTGTTTTTTTTATACCCGGTGTAATGCTTTCGGCGGATAGTGTGTCACATTGGTAGCATTTTAACTGTTTACAAGTGTAAAAGAGACGCTTAATCTCTAAAACAATGTTATAAAACACACACTTCTTTCCCCTCCTGTTTGCGCACACGGAAAAAAGTATTACCTTTGCAATGCAGTTGGGAAATTGCTCTTATAAAAGAATAAAAAGATAAAGTTTTCAGTATAGGTAATTAGTTAAGAGGTAAAAAGATTGAATTAATTCATAGGTAAAAGTTTTAGATTAAAGTAGGTAATTAGAAAAAGGTAAAAGTTAAACATTAAGTGTTATTTAATAGGTAATTGAAGTTTGTTTTTTAGAGGTAAAAAGAAAGATTGATTTTCAGGTAACAAAAATTTGATGCAAGTAAAAAAAGAAAAGCCTTTGGGCTTTTCTTACACGAGGCGAGGGGTTCGGAAG
>ENA-OPDE01000809-OPDE01000809.1-human-gut-metagenome-genome-assembly--contig:-NODE-809-length-13242-cov-2.488739_pt1 | contig 13242 bp, 16 predicted proteins | sample MGYA00241261_ERZ501502 | MGnify/ENA primary metagenome ERZ501502 (study PRJEB25962, sample SAMEA2042450) | human gut metagenome | biome: human gut; feature: human-associated habitat; material: faeces... | reverse complement strand
ATCAACAACCTGTTTGTAGCTGCTGAAAAGGAAAACCGTGCGCTGGCTGCGGAGGAAAAAACTACTTATGATGATGCTATGGCCGAAATCAAGAACATTGATGAAACCATCCGCATGTATGAAGCTGCCAAGGGCATCAAAGGTGAAGGCGCTGTAAACACTGCTGCTGCGCAGTCTGATTACGAGCAGGAGCGTCGTGCTTTGGCTGAATATGTGCGTTCCGGTAAACTGACTGAAATCCGTGCTGGTGTTAACATGACTCTCGGTGACAATGGTGCTATCATTCCGACTACCATCGCTAACAAAATCATTGAAACTGTAGAAAATATCTGCCCGATTTTTGACCTGTCCAGCAAATACAATGTTAAGGGCTCTCTGACCTTCCCGGTATACGAGGAAACTACTGACCAGGTTCAGTGCGCGTATGCTACTGAATTCAAGGCTCTGGATTCTCATACCGGTAAGTTTACTACCGTGTCCTTAGGCGGTTATTTGGTTGGGGCTCTGACCAAAATCTCCCGCTCTTTGATTACCAACGGCGAATTTGATGTTGTAAGCTACATCATTGGTAAAATCTCTCTGGCTATTGCACGCTTTCTGGAAAAAGAATGCCTTATCGGTACCGGTACTTCTGCTTGTCAAGGCGTATTGGTAGGCGCTACCCAAAAGATGACTGCAGCAGCTGCTACTGCTATTACTGCAGACGAGCTGATTGACCTGCAGCTGAAGGTACCTGAACAGTATCAGGCAAACGCTTGCTGGATTGTTCACACCAAAACTTTAGGCGTGCTGCGTAAGCTGAAGAACAACGATGGTGATTACCTGCTGACCGACGATCTTGTAAAAGGCTTCGGCTTTGAACTGTTGGGCAAGCATGTATATATCTCCGACCAAATGCCTGAAATTGCTGCATCTGCAAAAGCTGTGGTGTATGGTGATATGAGCGGTCTGTTCAGCAACCTGCGCCCTGGCATCGAGCTGCAGATGCTGAATGAAAAGTATGCTGACGAACATGCTGTAGGCGTTGTTGCTTGGTATGAAGTTGATACCAAGGTTGTCGAACAGCAAAAAGTAGCTGTACTGGTAATGAAGAATGCATAATAGGAGCTTGATATGGAATATAAAGCATTAGTTAGCTTTGCTGGACTTGTGTGCGGTATTCCTGGTCAAACGATTGTTATCGATGATAAAGCCACCGCTGACGATTTGTTAGCGGCTGGCTATATCGAAGCAATTGAGGAACCGGAGGCAGAGCGTAGCGAAAAGGCGGTGGCCGAGAATGAAACTGAGCCAGCTGACGGCAAATGACGTTTTGAGCTATATCAGAGCTGATGAAACTTCTGAGAATGCTGCCTATATTGAAAACATTGCACTGCCTGCAGCAAAAAGTCATGTTGAGCATTACACAGGGCGTTCCCTTGATGATTTGGAGCAATACGAAGATATTACGATAGCCGTGCTGGCAATCTGCGCTGATATGTTTGATGTCAGGGCCTACACCATGACCGGTATTCAGATTAATCCTACGGTTGTTCAAATCCTTGGCTCGCACTGCACAAACTTCTTGTAAGGCGGTGACGTTATGTTCCGGAAACAGGATAAACGCTTATCCAGCATACTTAATAAGCGGGTTGAAGTATGGCACACCGTGAAAAGTACTGTCAAGGACAGGCTCGGGCAATATCCTCAAGAGGATAAACTGTACAGAACAGCTTATGCCGGAGTAATTCCTCAAACCGGCAGCCTGCTTTCCGGCAGAACTGCTGATACTACATTGTCCAGGACTACCCATAAAATAGTCATGCGATACTGCAAGGATATTACGCCAGACATGTGGTTCATGTATGATGGTGTTCGTTACAACATTCTCTATATCATGGATCCGTACCTTGACCATGAACGGCTTGAAGTTTTCTGTGAGGTGCTGCTCTGATGGCTAGTGTTGAGTTAGATTTCAGCGAGCTGTCGGAGTTCAATGCATCAATGCTGAAGATGGTTGAAAAGGATATGCCCAACGAAGCCAAAAAGCTTATGCAGCGTGCAGGTAATGCGCTGCGAAGGGATATGCGAACGGCCTACAAGCAGAAAACCAAACGCAAGACAGGCAACCTGCTGCGAGGGTTGAGCCGTGGCCGCGCTTATATTTATCAGGGCACTGAGTATCAGGTGCGTGTAAAAAACACTGCGCCGCATGCTCATCTGATTGAGTATGGGCATAAGGCTGTAGGGCATGCTCCGCGCAAGCGTTTTAATGGCAAATATGTTAAAGGCAGGCATATAGCTGGCAAGGCAGCCAAGGATTTCAACAGCAAATTCGCTGATATGGCTGACAAATTTGTAGATGATTTATTAGAAAGGGGCATAGGCTGATGTTATCTGTTATTGACATTATCCGGGCGCTGTCCCTGCTTATTGAAGAGAAATTCCCTGACTTTCCTGTTGTGGACAGGGATTTGACTGAGGGATTTCCGCGCCCATGCTATTTCATTGATGTAGAAGGCTTGGTTACTGAGAATCTGACTAATCGGCTGATAAAAGAAACTGCTGACATTGAGATATCGTTCTTTGCTGAAGATATCTACGAAGGCTTCCTACGGTTGCTGGAGGTCAACAGTGAGCTGGTCGCAGCTTTGACAGAGCCGTTGCCTATTACTGATATGAATGGCGAAACAGTCGCTCATGTTGTTTTTAATGATGTGAGGACCGAGATTATCAAAGCTGACAAATCTTTGACGTTTTCAATGACTACGGAGCTTATTCAGGGCGTTCCTGACGGTGACACTCATCCGCTTATTGATACTGTCGAATTTGAGGTTGGCGTGAATAAATAAGGAGGTTGAACAATGGCTAAAATCGGACTTCCCGATATTGATATTACTTTTTCTCAAAAAGCGATTACGGCGATTTCCCGTTCTGAACGTGGCGTGTTGCTCATTCTGTGTGTTGATACTGTTGCAAAAGAATTAAGGACTCGCACCTATCGCTATGAAAATGAAATCTTAGCAGAGGAATATACTGCTGAGAATCTTGCAGCAATCAAAAGAGCATTCCTGGTGCCGGTGAACAAGGTGCATGTTATCGCTGCCCCTGCTGCAACAGATATGAGTGCTTTTGCTTCTGCGATGGAGGGGCTCAAGTACAACTATGTTTGTTGCGTTAACGAAGAGATTCAGCAGGCGCTTGTTAACTATGTTATTACCAAAAATCAAAAATCCAAAGGCCGTAAATATGTAGCTGTTGTAGCTGATGCGACCACGGCTGATAGCAAGTATGTTGTAAACGTGAAGAATGCCAGCGTTCACGATGTGGACAGCAATGCTGATGTAGAAATGGTAAAATACCTGCCGCGCCTGGCAAGCATCCTGGCCAACCTGCCGATGAACCGTTCCTGCACTTATTATGAGCTGGAAGACATCGATAGCGTTGACGTAAGCTTCATTACTGTTGCGAACGATATCAATTCCTGGATTGATAAAGGGTATCTGGTATTGTTTAAGGACGATGATGTTATCAAGATTGCGCGTGGCGTAAACTCTTTGACCACTATCACCAGTACCGACACTGAGGATATGCGTAAAATTATCATCGTTGAAGCACAGAACATCATTATTGAGGATATCTTCAGCACCTTCAAAGACAGCTATGTTGGTAAATACAAAAACAGCTATGATAATCAATGCCAGTTTATCAGTGCTGTAAATGCTTATTTCCGCCAACTGGCGAAGGAAGAAATCCTGGAGCCTACTTATAAAAATATCTGCTCTGTAAATGTGGAATCTCAACGTAATGCCTGGTTGAGCATCGGCAAGACTGAAGCTATTGACTGGGACGAAAACAAGGTTAAGAACATGACCTACAAATCTACTGTTTTCCTGCAGGGCAACATTAAGATTTTGGATGCCATCGAAGATCTGAAATTTGAAATTGAGATGGAATAGGAGGTGCTGAACAATGGCTGATGTAACTAATAAAATTATCCGCGGCACCTTTGGCCGTCTGTATGTAAACGGCCAGAACCTGGCCAATGTCAAGAGCTTTGAGGCCAAAGCTACCATCAACTACGAAACTGTTGATATTAACGGTGACCTTTGCCAGCAGCAGCGCATGACCGGTTACAGTCTTGCCGGTACAATGACTCTGCATAAAATTGATAGCTTTATTGCTCGTACTATTGGCGATGGTTTGACTACCGGAGTATTGCCAAAAATCAAGATTGTCGGTGTTGTGGCAGATCCGGATAGTGACGGTTCTGAGCGTGTTGAAATCTATGATGTTACTTTAGACGAAGTTACTTTGCTGGCATTTACTAATGCTTCCGTGGGCGAAGAATCTGTTCCGTTTAAAGCTGGCGGCTATCATTTCATTGATTTGATTTAACTGATTAGCTCCCTATCTTTAGTTAGATGGGGAGCTTTTTTAGGAGGAAAATATGCAGAAAGCTACTTTAGAAGCGCTGTTGGAGCGCAAAACGCAAGCCATGAAGGCGAAAATGGCCGTAAAGGAAATCAATGTTCCTGTTCTTGGCATGGCGCTTACAGTTGAAAAATTACCGCTCGCAAGGGTGCTGAACCTTATTGATAAATATAAGGATGACGATTCTTTGAACGGCAAGTTTGAGCTTTACAAAGAATTGATTTATATTTCCGTGCCATTGTTTAGAAGCACTCAGCTGCAAGAGGCTTATGAGGTTGTGGAGCCGTCTGATATCGTAACCTTGCTGTTCGAGCAGAATCTGACAGCTATTACTAGCCTTGGCGATAAGATTGCTGCAATGTATGGTATTAACGGCGCTGAAGCTGTTGAAGAAGTAAAAAACTGATTAGCTCCGATTCGGAGCTGTACACGATTCATTATTATCTGGAACGCGGGCACAGCCTGCATGAGCTCGTTGGCATGAGCTCTCTTGAGCTGTTGTTCTTGACGGCCAGCATGATTCTTACAGGAGAGGAGGAAGAAAAAAAGTATGGCGAGCAAAAATATTAACATTCTTATGAGCCTGCAGGACAGGTTCTCTGCTCCAATGAAGAACATTACCAACCTGACAAAGGAGCAGGAGAAGCAGCTGAAACGCTCCCAAAATGCTCTTGTAAGATTTGGCCGTGATGGAGCTACGGCATTAGGCTCTTTGGCAAAATATGCCGGCGGTGCTTTAACCGGTGCAATTACTGCTTTGAGCGGGTACAGCATAAAGGTCGGAGCTGATTTTGAAGCAGCCATGAGCAAGGTGCAGGCTATTTCTGGTGCGTCGGGCACTTCATTAGATGCGCTGACTGCTAAAGCTAAAGAAATGGGTGCTACAACGCAGTTCAGCGCGTCAGAAGCAGCTCAGGCTATGCAATACATGGCAATGGCCGGCTGGAAAGATACGGATATGCTGAACGGTATCAAAGGTATTATGGACCTTGCTGCAGCTTCTGGCGAAGACTTGGCCAGTGTGTCCGACATTGTGACCGATGCGCTGACTGCGTTCGGCATGTCCGCACAAGATTCCGGAAGATTTGCTGATGTGTTGGCAGCTGCATCCAGCAATGCGAATACTAATGTCGGGCTTATGGGATATACATTCAAATATGTAGCTCCGTTGGCTGGCTCTCTTAAATACAGCGTTGAGGATGTGGCGCTGGCGATTGGTCTGATGGCTAATGCCGGCATTAAAGGCGAGCAGGCCGGTACTGCTTTAAGGTCAACCTTTACCAGGTTAATCAAGCCTCCGAAGGAAGCAGCAGATGCTATGAGCAAATTAGGCATCAGTGTAAAGAATGCTGATGGCAGCGTTAAACCGCTGAATACAACGTTAGCAGATTTGCGCAAGGCTTTCAGTAAATTGTCTGATTCGGAAAAAGCTGAATACGCTTCCATGATGGCAGGTCAGGAGGCTATGAGCGGATTCTTGGCGTTGGTCAACGCGTCTGATGATGATTTCAATAAATTATCAAAGGCCATACGTGAATCTAACGGAGCAGCAGCTGGCATGGCAAAAACTATGAACGCCAATCTTAAAGGCCAACTTAAACAGTTTCAATCGGTAACTGAATCTATAGGTATATCAATCTATGATAAGTTTAAAAAACCGCTTACAAAAGCATTTGCTGATGTAAACGGGAGCTTGGGAGATTTAAACAAGTCTATTACTAATGGCGAGCTGGCCGGTAGTTTTGACCGCTTGGGCGAATCTGTTGGTGTGCTTGTCAAAGCATTGGCTGATGGCCTTATTGTTGCTTTGCCGGTAGCTATCGGCTTGTTTACGTGGTTAGTTGATAATGGTGATACCGTTATCGCTATGTTGGGCGGTATTGGTGCTGGCTTTGCTGCATTCAAGGTTGCTGCAATGCTTCAGGCTGTTACCACGGCGCTAGAAGGCGTAAGCGTGGCAACTGCTATTTGTAATGCAGTTATGGCGGTGAATCCTTTGTTTTGGATTGCCGCAGCTATAGCAGCAGTTGTTGCAGGCTTGATTCTGCTATGGCAGAACTGGGATAAAGTTACTGCCGTGCTGGGTACAGCGTGGGAGAAATTCAAGCAGTTCGGGGCGTGGCTCCGTGATAAGTTTATGAGTATCATTTCACCGATTGCCGACAAAGTACGTGCTATAAGCGAAGGCTTCAAAAGCTTTGGCAATAAAATTTTTGGTGGTAGTGATACTGAAAAGCATAATGCTTTAGGTACGAGCTATTTCAGCGGCGGCAGGACCTACGTAAATGAAGGCAACAGGGGCGAGCTTATCAACCTGCCTTCCGGTTCTCAGATTGTGCCGCATGATTTGGCTAAACAGGCTGTAAACAGACAGCCTAACATAACCATTAATCTTTCTGTTGCCGGTAATGTTATAGGCAATGAGGAATTTTACAATGAATGCGGTAATTCAATCAGCACACGTTTAATCGCTGCGTTGGGTAATGTGTAGGGAGGTGGAACAGTGAGCAGTATTCTTAATATGATCGTGAGCCGATTGATTACAGCTAAGATGAGTGCCGGCAGTAAAGCAAGCATTGTCATCTCAGCTGATAACGGTACCATTGTTCTGCCAATCGTCCCCGCTGACCTGCCGGAAGTCAGCAATCCTCAGAACAACGAAACATTTGAAAGCGTACTTGGCACGATGAGCGTAATGGGTACGCTGGGACTGCGTAAGGTATCGCTAAAAGGTCTGCTGCCTGTAGATGTCAGCAAATATCCATATGCCAATCCGTTGGGAAGCACAGCAGCTGAGGTTATCAATTTTATTAACCAATGCAGGGCCGAAAATAATGCTGCACGCATTGTCATCGCCTATTCCGACGGCTCTGTATATCTGAATATGGCTTGCCTTATCAATAGCTTTGAATACTATATCGATAATGTAAAGGACTATCATTATCGTATGGAGCTTCTGGAATATCGCTCAGTGAGCCCGCTAGGAGGTCTTGTATCATGATTATGTTAATGGCTAACATAAATGATACGTGGCAGGATATCACGGCTTATACAGGGGCTTATAGCAGAGCTGATAACATAAGAGCATTAGGTATGAGCTTTGACTTTAAACTGCTCAGCAATCCGCTGGATAGAAATGCCAAAGGCAGAGAGCTGCCTATAGGAACAAAGTTGACGCTTTTCAGCGATGGAGAGCAGATATTTAGCGGGATAGTAGTTAGCTATGAACGCAGCAGTCTTTCCGAATACACTTACAAAGCCTATGATTATGGCTTTTATCTGAATAAGTCTGAAGCTATTATCCAATTTAATGATATTAGCGCCAGCGCTGCAATCCAAAAGCTTTGTGGTGAAAATGGTATTCCCGTAGGTGCTGTTGCCGATATATCTGCGAATGTAAGAAAAATTTACAATAGCAGTAAAATTTCTGATATTATCAGAGATTTGATTACCATGGGCGAAAATGAGACAGGTAAGAAATATCGGTTGGAAGTCCGCGAAAATAAGCTGTTCATAGAAGAATATGCAGATTTGATTGTAGATGCGTATTATCAGCCTGCTGCCGGCAGCGGATTCAATCCTGCTGATGTTCCTGGTTCATTCCAGTCAACTTATTCCATCGAAGAGATGGCCACGCGAGTTCTTATAGCATCTAGCTGTGAAAAGAACGCTACTATTCGTGCTACAGCTGAGGACAGCGAAGCAGTTACGAAATATGGATTGCTGACAAGGGTGGAAAAGATTGACGATAAGAATAATTCGCAGGCTATGAACATAGCTAAGAAGAAGCTGAAAGAGCTGAACAAGGTTAAGCGCTCATTCAAAATCACTCTGTTCGGAGATGATGCAGTGCGATCAGGGCGAATTCTCGTATTCAATCAGCCGGATATCAATCTTGTAGGCGCGTTTCTGGTCAGAAATTGCGTACATAGGTATGACGGCTTCAATCATATCATGGAGCTGGAGCTGGAGGTGTAGCTGATGGAGAATTGGGAATATAAATTGGCAGAGCTGTTCAAGGATAGGGATAACCCGAAGCCTCTGGGAGCCTGTATAGGTAAAGTCGAAAGCCTTGCTCCGGTAATCATCAGCATACAGGACGGCAAGTTTATGCTGCAGGCAGAGCAGATTTATATCTGCAATCAGATTCTGGAGCGTGAAACAACCTTCCGTGATTACGTTGCCAATCAAAGCCAAAGCGGCAATATATCTGTTTCCTGTACGCATGGCGGCGGTTCGTACTCTGCGAATGGCGATATTGAGGCAAGCGGCAGGGTGCATTTGAATGAAGTGTGGAAGGTTGGGGATTATGTTATGGTTGTTCCGGACCAAAGCGAACAGCACTTCTTTATTGTCGATATTCTGAGAGGGGTGAGCTGATGTTTCCTAGTGATGTTGATTTTGATGTTCCGCTGCAGGCCGATACGTCGGATGATGGGCAGCTTCAAGGCACGATCGGCCGTAGCATTGCTTTTGATTACGAGAAAAATGAATTCGTTGTTAATGATGGCAAGCTAGTTGAGCCGGGCAAGATTGATGCAATCAAACAATGGATTGAACTGTACATCCGGACTGAAATCAGTAAATATGCGATATACACCGAATCATTTGGAGTCGATACCAGAGGCCTTTTGGGTTACAGGTTACCAAGAGGATATCAGGTAGCTGAAATTATGCGGCGTATCAACGAAGGTATACTGACGCAGTGCCCTGATGTTGTATCTGTCAGCAATTGGGATTTCAATAAGGGAACGTTTTCCTTCACAGTTAAGACGAACACAGGAGAGGAGGTAGTTATCAATGTCGAGTGAATTAAAATCGACAACTGTCGATAAGGTCCATAAAGAGCTTTTAGGACAAGTGTCTGACACATATCAGAAAACCGAGGGCTTCCCTACATGGGACATCTTGAAAGCTGCAGCGTTCGGAATCAAGCGTGTGTGGGACAAGGTGTTCATGATTGACTATCTGCAGGATGTAGATAATCTTACCGGGGCTGACCTGGAACGCTTCGTGTACCAACGCAAAGGCCTGAAGCGCAAAGAAGCTACGTACTCGGTAGGATTTGTAAATATTGTGAGAGGTGAAGGCATTGTCAGTATAGGTGATGTATTCAGCACTTCCGGCGGTGTAGAGTTTATTGCTACTGAGGACAAGGCGGTTAAGGCCGGTGATAAAGTCGCTGTACAGGCTATCAATGCTGGTGGTATCGGTAATGTAGCAGCAGATACTATTATTGAGATGCCTGTAACCATCCAAGGTATCGCAAAAATTACAAATGATAGTCCTACTGTGGATGGATATGATGCAGAAGATGATGATAGCCTGCGAGAAAGATATTACGAGGCGCTGAGAGAGCCTGCTACTAGCGGAAACGTCGCACATTACAGACGGTGGGCGCGCGAAGTAGAAGGCGTGGGAGATTGTAAGGTGTATCCGCTTTGGCAAGGGGACAACACTGTACAAGTTGTCATCGTTGATGATAACGGCATTGTACCAAACGTTGAAACCGTTAAGCGCTGCCAAGATTATATAGATCCTGACAGTGCAGGTACAGGCTTAGGAGAAGCACCAATCGGAGCGTATTGTACAGTAACTGCAGCAGCAGGGTTAAACATTGATGTGATAGCCACCATTATTTTGGACAACACGGTACAGGCTGATATTATTAAAGCCAACGTTGAAAACGCCATCAAAAAATATCTGGCCAGTGTGGCTCTGAATACCGAATATGTGTCAACGGCTAAAATTGGCAATATTATCATAGGTACAGAGGGCGTAAGTGATTATTATGGGCTAAAGGTCAATGGAAGTACCGATAGGGTGCCTGTACCTGATAAAAACGTAGCAGTGCTGAGGGGCGTGACCTTAAATGTTTAGAAGCAAAGAGTATTGCATCAAAACACTGCATCAGCTGTATAGGAAAGATAAATGGATAAATGAGCTTTTCAAAAGCGCGGGGCTGAATCTTGACAATTTATCTGCAGCAGTAGATGAAATCTACAATAACATTTTTTTCGACACAGCTACAGAAAGAGCTATCAAGTATTATGAGCGTGAGCTTGGCATTACTCCTGCAGCAGGACAGAGTCTTGATGATCGCAGGTCTGTTATCCGTGCTCGATGGGTTGGCGCCGGTAAAATTGATATACTGCTCCTGCAAGAAGTCGCCAACAGTTGGAAATATGGTACAACGGCGCTGGAGTTTATCGGAGGTCGTATACACGTTAAATTTATATCTCCCATTGGTGTTCCTGACGACATACAGGCCTTGAAAGATGTTTTAGAAGATACCAAACCTGCGCATCTGGCTATATTTTATACCTTCTTATGGCTTACTTGGGGACAAGCTAAGGATTATGGCTTGTGGAGACAGCATAAGGATAATGGTTCATGGTTGGATGTGAAGAGATTAAAGGAGGGCTAATATGAGCGATTTTCAAGGGTTACCAAAAACCAAAAATTTGAATTTGAATAAGCCAGGTTATGACAATGTGGCTGACATAATGGCATTAAATGAAAATGCCGATATCATTGATGCAGCCATTAAAACCAACATTGATGATATAGCCAACATAAAAAAAGGATATGTCAAAACTGTTAATGGCGTTGGTGTTGATAGCCAGGGCAATGTCAACGTCAAGGAATATACACATCCTGCCAGCGGTGTAACAGCAGGCAGTTATCGCAAAGTAACTGTAGATGCTCTCGGCCATGTGACCGCTGGCGAAAATCCAATTTTGGCGATTGCGGAAGGTGGTACAGGTGCGGATAATGCTACTAGCGCATTGAGTAATCTCGGTATCTTAGGGGCTATCATTAACGCAAGCGTAAGCGGTAAGACAATTACGTTTACAAAAAAGGATAATACAAAATTTAGCATTAATACGCAGGATACAAATAACGGCATTGTAGCAGCCCTGCTGAAACAGAATGGATACGTTAAATTTGCGAACGGGCTTATTCTGCAGTGGGGATATTACAAAGCCACTAGCAGCAGTTATACATTAACATTTCCGATTGCATTTAGCAGCAAAACCTGCGCCGTATGCGTCACCAACGTAAATAGTGGCTCAGGCTACCCAGTTACATATACGCCCAACACAAATTCAATACGAATCAATAATAAATGCTATGAAAATTTTTGGATTGCGGCGGGCTTTTAGCGCAGTGGGGAGTTGTCGTCACTGGCAATGCTAACAACGATACCACTATTGGGTTCCCAATCGCTTTTCCAGCTTCGTGCTATACCATCGTCGCCCATCATGTTGCTGATACGAACTACGTTAATCCTTGCGTTACATCGTTTTCGCGTAGAGATTTTAAATTTTGCAACGAAAACACTCGCGGAACACATTTTACATGGATAGCCGTAGGTGCGTAAGCGCAGTGGGGATATGGTACATGGGAGAATACTCAAAGGATTATTACTGTCACTTTACCCATACCTTTTACTAACACAAAATACTTTTCAACTAAAAATGTGCCTATGTTAGCAGCTGGACATGAAACAGAAGACCATGAAATTTGCACTTTCAATCAAACTACAACTACTTTTCAATTTTATCATCAACATAATGCTAAAATTGGTGATATATATCAATGGTTTGCTATTGGCTTATAAGCAGTGGGGAACTAATCAGCCATCGCCAATCACATTCCCGGTAAGATTTGCGTCAAAATGCCTTACCGTTGTGCCGCAGCTACAAGCTTCTGGTGATAGCGGTAACATGAGCAAAAACAGGGTATGTGTTAGCAATTTAACAACAAACGGTTTTGCTATAGAGTATCCGCAAAGCACATATAATTACATAGCAATAGGCGTATAAATTATCGGCCAATGACTAACCACCACGCGCCATCCATAATCACACCTGAGTGTTCGATATTGAAAAGTATAGACATTTGATTATTGGAGTAACTAACGATATACGGGCCTGTGCCTACATCAGACCTTACATTAGTCATATGTAGTTGCGTACTAATCGTGTAATTTGTTTTGGTAAACGATATAGGGAAAACCGCAACTTCAGGGGTGTCGGAACGGACATTATTATGGCTGACATATCCCCACTGCTCAGATGCCTAGAGCTATCCAGCGAGCGGCAAAGTTGTATTGGTTTGCATCATGATACCACAGTGCAAATTTCTTGCCGTCAACAGATAACTCCTTAATGCTGAGCATTGCTGAGCCGTTGTTGACTGATGCAAGAGCAATGCTTAATGTAGTAGTCATTGCGAGAGGGTAGGTTATTGTTTTACTACTTCCTCTTTCATGATATCCCCACTGCAGAATTAGCCCGTTACTGAATTTAACATAGCCGTTCTGCTCCAGCAGGGCGGCGACGATGTACGCCCCATCATCTTTTAATAACGCTAAATCGTTATCTGCGATGATGTCTTTAAATTGATTGTATAGTGTTTCTGACGGGAAGACGTGTATCTTTCCGAGATTTGTTGTTGATTGTGCCATTTTTTACCTCCTTTAAATCGTTACGTCAACGGCATGGGTGTTGATTTCGTCCGACCACTCGATTGTCGCGCCAGCAGCTACGTTACGGCCATATATCGTGTAGGTCTCGCCCGGCGTGACGCCGACGTATTTTTCAAATGAGTTACCGCTGAAGGATGGCAGATACGCTATCTCAACGTCGCCATGCGCTATCGCCTCTCCGTTCGTCCCGACGTAACCTGCTTTTACTTTTGTGGCAGAGTTGTGTTTCGAACCGGCCATCTTGACAACGGTTACAACTGGCGGAACGACCAGTGTATACGGCTTTTTGGCGTAGCTGCTGGTGCTGCTAAACGCCCACTCGCTTATGGTTACGC
>ENA-OPDE01000798-OPDE01000798.1-human-gut-metagenome-genome-assembly--contig:-NODE-798-length-13511-cov-2.796076_pt1 | contig 13511 bp, 10 predicted proteins | sample MGYA00241261_ERZ501502 | MGnify/ENA primary metagenome ERZ501502 (study PRJEB25962, sample SAMEA2042450) | human gut metagenome | biome: human gut; feature: human-associated habitat; material: faeces... | reverse complement strand
CTCCTCCAGACTATTTCAATGAAAACGGTCAAAAATGGAATAGCCCTGTATATAATGTAGAAAGTATAAAAAAAGATAATTATCAATATTTAGTAAAAAGATTTAAATATCATTTAAAATTATTCGATAAAGTAAGAATAGATTATTTTAGAGGATATGATTCATTTTTCAGAATACCATTTGGAAAAACAGGTAAAGAAGGAACATATGTAGATGGACTAAGTTATGGATTTTTTGATGAATTATTTAAAGAGAAAAATGTAAATATTGAAAACTTTATAATAGAAGATTTAGGGGAAATAAGAGAAGAAACAATAAAATTAAGAGAACATTATGGATTTACAAGGCAGAAAATATTACAATTTACTATAGATTTAGATAATTTGTATGATAGAGATAATGAAGCTGAAAATGTACTAGTTTTTCCTGGAAATCATGATTGTAATACAATATATGGTTGGTATAAAACTTTAGATGATGAACATAAATGGAAATTAAAAGAAAGAATGAATGTTATGATATAAATATAAATATTGGCATTATGCAATATTTATCAAAATGTAAGGCAAAAATGCCAATAATAATGGTTCAAGATATTTTAGGACTTGATGAAAATTCTAGAATTAATGTGCCAGGAGTTGAAAGTGATCAAAATTGGTCTTGGAAATTGATTAATTTTGATGATTTAAAAGAAAGAATAAAAGATTATTAAAAAATGCCCTTGTAATTAGAGAAATCTAATTATAAGGGTTTTGTAGTAGAGAACAAAACATCACTTGTAATATTATGTAAAATATGATATAATAATAATGTACGAACTTTGAAAATTTATTATAGGAGGCATTTTATGCAAAAAATTGTATGGAGACTAGGTCAAATTATTATGGGATACTTTTGGGGAATTGCATTTAAAATAGATGCAAAAATGAAAGTAAGTTTTAATGACATTATTGGGTATGAAAGTCAAAAATCTGATTTGGCAAAAATAATACGATTATTAGAATTACGGAGTACTTCAAAATGTAGATTAAGACAAAGAATTCCTAAAGGAATTCTTATTGATGGACCGAAAGGAACTGGAAAAACATTAATTGCCAAAGCATTTATTGCTGAAAGCAAATTACCTTTTATTATGATTTCTGGTTCAGAAATAAATAATGCAAAAGATATAAAGCACTTGTTTTTAGCAGCAAGAGCAAAAGAATCTTGTATTATTTTTATTGATGAATTTGATGTGATGGGAAAAGAAAACAAAAATAATGAAAGGATTATTGCACAATTAGCATATGAAATGAACAAAAGAGATCATGTGTTAGTTATTGCAACAACTAGAAATATTAAAGAAATCAGTTCTTCTTTAAAACGTCCTAAACATTTTGAAATGTTTGTTAGCATGTTTCTACCAGATTTTGATAATAGAATGCAAATTATTGAATATTGTTGCAATAAGAAAAGAGTTGATCCAAGCGTAAGTGTGAAGAAATTAGCCAAAAAACTTATTGGAGCCTCTACGTTAGAAATTATAAAAATTATGAATATGGCAATAGAAATTGCTGAACAAAAACATCATAAAAATGTTTTAAGCAAAGATTTTTGTGAGGCTCAAATAAATTGTGATGAAGCAGTTCCACTAAGAATTAACAGAACATTTATAGAAAAGAAAGCAACTGCATATCATGAAGCGGGTCATGCAATTTGTGTTTTTCTTTCCCAAATCAAGAGAATACGAGATATTTCCATAATTCCTACGCAAGATTTTTTTGGACGTGTCGCAACATATCCTTTGAATGAATATGGAAAAATGACCAAGCAGGATTTTGAAATAGAAATTATGATAAGTCTTGCTGGTAGAGTTGCAGAAGATGTGTTCTTTAATTCGCCTACTAGTGGAGCGAAAGGAGATCTTGAAAAGACAACAAAGCTTGTAAAGCAGTATTTAACTGAATTTTGTTTTGATGAAAAAATAGGAATTGCTCCTGTTTCATGTCTTAGTTTAGAACAATTAGCAGGATCTGATTTGAACAATCGGCTTCTTAACAGAAGTGTAGATCTCATGAATTTGTTCTACAAGAGAACAAAGGAATATTTGCTCCAAAACAAAACAATGTTAGAAGAAATTGCTCAAAATCTTTTGCAAAAAGAAGTACTTAGTGAAGAAGAGGTGTATGCTATCTATAATAAATATAATCCTAAATAATTATTTGGAATGAAAGGAAAAATCCATAGTTGATATTATTTCAACTATGGATTTTTTATAAATTAAAATTCAAAAATGGCACAATGTTTATAAATATCCAAGTATATAATGCAGAAAAACAAGCTTGTAAAATCTTTCCTAGGATATATGGTGTAATAGATAAATCTGTTTTAGAAATACAACTCCAAACTTGAAGCAAGACAGAAATGCCACCGAGACCAAGAAGGAAAGAAGCAATAATTATATTTATAGAAATATTTTTTTCAGGAATATTACAAATTATATTTAGCCCATTGGTTAATTCTATAATTCCAGATATAAAACCAGAATAAAATGTTTGAGGAATTCTAAAAAAATTAAATATAGGTTTCATAAAATAACAAGATATATTAAGTAAATTACTTGTTTTTAAAATAGAAAGTATAACAGAAAACAAAACAACAAAGCCACCAATCATTAAAATAGTATTTATTGAACTTTTAATACTATTTCCAATAATTTCTCCCAAACTAGATAATTTTATAGTTCTGTTTTTAATATTTGATGAACTACTAATAAAATTTTTAGAATCATTTTTCTTCCAAAAACGAAATAAAAAGCCAACAGAAATAGATGCAAGTAAGTGAGTGAAAAGTAGTAAAAAACCAATAGTAGAATTTCCAAATAAACTTATTCCAACACTTCCAATTATAAATAAAGGACCAGAATTATTTGTAAAGCTAAGTAAACGCTCACATTCTACTTTAGAACAAATATTATTTTGTCTAAAATTAGCTGCAATTTTAGCTCCCATAGGGTAGCCACTTAAAATTCCCATAATAAAGGCAAAACTTCCTTCACCTCTAATGTTAAAAAGTGGTTTCATAAATTTATTTAATAATTTTCCTAAATAATATGTAAAATTTGTATAAGAAAGTAATTCAGTAGCAACAAAAAAAGGAAATAAAGAAGGAACAACAGAATTGGCCCATAAAACTAAACCATTTTTGGCAGCTTTTAAATTAGAATTAGAAAAAACAACAAGACATATAGTAAAAAAAACTAATATAAAAGGTAAAATAAAATTTTTTAATTTTACTATTTTGAATTTATACATAATAGAGACCTCCAACTTTTAGTACAAAAATATTCTTTTATAAAAATATTATGATTAAGGAACTACAGAAATGCTGAAAAAATGATTAATTTAGTTACTACGAAAAAATGTTCGAAAATTTTTGAAATAGTATTGACAATTTGTCAAATAAGATATAAAATAGCATCAACAAGAAAACGAACAGAAGTTCAAACAAGGAGGAATTTAAGATGAGTATATTTGGAAAAAGAAACAATGTAATAACATACACAGTAAATAAGGCAACAAATAGAGATATGTATATAACAATTCAAAATGGTGAAGTTATTGTAAATGCACCTTGGTATTTTACGCAAAATAAAATTCAAGCAGTAGTTGAAGAAAAGAAGAATTGGATTTTAAGTAAAATAAATGAATATCAACAACAAAGTTCAAATATGCAATCTGTAAAAATATTTGGAAAAAATTATGATTTAAAAGTTGTATATTCAAATATTGATACTCCAGAATTAAATATAGAAGAAAATTATGAGATAAAAATAATATTACCAAATAAATATAGAAAAATAGGAAACAAACAAATTTTAAAAATGTCAATAAATAAAATGTATGAACAAATAGTTAAAAAAGAAATAGACAATATAATGGAAAAAATAAGATTAATGCTAGGAATTGCACCAGAAGATTATTTTATAGAACAATTAGATGGTGAAATTGCAAAATGTACATCAAAAAAAGAAATCATAATTTCACCTGAAATTATACAATTCAAAAGAGAAACAATTGAATATGTGATAGCACACGAATTTTGTCATTTAAAATATAAAACACATTGTAAAAGTTTTAATGATATAATGGAAGAAAAATTCGAAAATTACATAAAAATTGAAAGTGAATTAAGTGGATATAAATTTTAAAATTATATCCACTTTTTAGAACATTGATAATTGTATAAAAAATGTCTATTAGTTATTGCAAATTAAAATTAATTGTGCTAATATAAGTATGAATTAATTCATATTGGGGCATCGCCAAGTGGTAAGGCATCGGACTCTGACTCCGACATTCCTGTGTTCGAATCACAGTGCCCCAGCCAAAATAAATTTTTTAAAATTTATTGGAGGTGAGAACATAATGAAAAAAAGGTATATAATTATAGGAATAATAATTGGAATTATAATAATAGGAGGAATTATTGCAATGATAATAAATAATTCAAAAAAAGAAAATATAAATCAAGATGAAGATAAATATTCAAAAGGAACACATCATGCGCAAATAACAATAAAAGATTATGGAGCAATAAATGTAGAATTATATGCAGATATTGCACCAATTACAGTTGCAAATTTTGCGAAATTGGTAAATGAAGGTTTTTATAATGGATTAACATTTCATAGAATCATATCAGGATTTATGATTCAAGGTGGAGATCCAAATGGTAATGGAACTGGTGGAAGTGATGAAAATATAAAAGGTGAATTTGCACAAAATGGTGTAAAGAATACACTTTCTCATACTAGAGGTGTAATTTCAATGGCAAGATCGATGGCTTATAATAGTGCTAGTTCACAATTTTTTATAATGCATAAAGATTATACTGGATTAGATGGAGCCTATGCTGCATTTGGAAAAGTAACTGACGGACTTGACGTGGTAAATAAAATCGCTGAAGTTCCAACTGACTACAGTGACCGTCCTCTTGAACCACAGATGATTCAAAACATGACTGTAGATACTTTCGGAGTTGAATATCCGGAACCGGAAACTGTATAATTTTATCAATCTTCAAATGTAAGAACTTCTTTATCAAGAATGGCATAATACAGTTCTTTTTCTGCCGTGACAGAAGCTTTTCCGCTCGTTGCTTCCGTCACGGCTTTTTTTATGCGTTCTTCTTCTTTTTTCGGAACTAATACTTCAAATTCTACACTTTCTGTATATCTTGAATCTAAAATCGGAAGATTCTCCTGCCCAAACAGATACTGCAGCTTTCCGACTCCATTATAATCTGTTCCAACTAACAGACATACTCCATGGTTTTTGGTAATTAAAATACTGTTTTTTAATCCTTCTTGAACGGCTTTTGAATACGCCCTTACAAGTCCGCCCGTTCCCAGCAGAGTTCCGCCAAAATATCTGGTCACTACAACCGCGATATTATACAGCTCTTCTCCAAGCAGTACATCAAGCATTGGTTTTCCTGCCGTTCCCTGTGGTTCTCCATCATCACTGCAGCGCATAAACTCTTTTCTTTCTCCAATCACATAAGCATAGCAGTTATGTCTGGCATCCCAGTATTTCTTTTTTATCTCTTCAATAAATTTTAAAGCTTCTTCTTCTGTTTTTACCAGACGGACAGTTGCGATAAAACGTGACTTTTTTTCTACGATTTCGCCCTCTCCGCCCTGATAGACTGTCCTATATTGTTCTAACATCTTTCTTATCCTTACCTGATTCTTTTTAAATTTTCTTCATCATACCACAGAAATTTACAGGTGCAAAGCAATAATTTTCCCCTGAAAAGTATCAAAAAGTGTGAATTTTATCAAGTTAGACTTTATTTCGCACAGGGCATTTGCTATAATAAACCGGTAAAGGAGGCAAAATACATGAATTTTGGAAAACGTGCGACAAACAGAAAACGAAATGCCCTGTCCTCCCACTCCACAATGATAGGGAAAAAAGCAAATGTTTCTGTTCTACGCATTCTGTTTATTTCACTGATTGCAGTTTTTACCATCTGCTTATGCATCGGGGTAGGAGCTTTTCGAGGTCTGATTGACAGCGCACCGGATATCAATGATGTCAATATCATGCCTGTCGGCTCTGCAACTTTCATTTATGACTCAGACGGCAATCAGCTTCAGAAACTCACTGCGCCTAATTCCAATCGTATGCCGGTATCGATTGACCAGATTCCACTTGATTTACAACATGCAGTTGTTGCAATCGAGGATGAGCGATTCTACGAGCATAACGGAATTGACCTCCGCGGTATTATGCGCGCTGCTGTAAAAGGTATTACACATGGATTCAATTTTTCAGAAGGTGCCAGTACCATTACACAACAGCTTTTAAAAAATAATGTGTTTACCGACTGGACAAATGAATCTACAATTGAACGTTTTAAACGAAAATTTCAGGAGCAGTACCTTGCAGTCCAGTTAGAAAAGGAACTGAAAGACAAACAGACCATTCTTGAAAATTATTTGAACACAATCAATCTTGGAGATGGAAATTATGGAGTGCAGGCAGCCGCACACGGATATTTTAATAAAGATGTCAATGAACTGACCCTTTCAGAGTGTACGGTTCTTGCCGGAATCAGCCAGAACCCAACCCGCTATAATCCTGCTACAAATCCTGAGGAAAATGCAAAGCGTCGAAAAGAAGTACTCGACCACATGCTTGCCCAGAATTATATCTCGCAGGAGCAATACGATGAATGTCTTGCTGACAATGTTTATGAAAGAATTCAGCAGGTAGAGGCAGAAACTTCTCAGGAAGACACCACTTACAGTTACTTTGTCGATGAACTGACCAAACAGGTTGTCAGTGACTTAAAGACCCAGAAAGGATATTCTGACCAGCAGGCTTACAATGCACTTTACAGTGGCGGACTTCGTATTTATACGACTCAGGACCCTAATATTCAGCAGATTTGTGATGAAGAATATTCGAATCCTGCCAACTTTCCTTCTGGTACTCAGGTGGAACTGGAATATGCACTGACAATCCGCCGTCCGAACGGAACGGAAGAAAACTTCAGTCAGGAAATGATGCAGTCTTATTTCCAGCAGCAGGAAGGAGAAAATTTCAATCTGCTCTTTGACAGCGCAGAACAGGCTCAGAATTATATCGACACCTACAAAGCTGCTGTTACCTATGATGGCTCTGAAGTGCTCTCAGAAAGCATTACAATGGCACCTCAGCCACAGTCATCTGTGGTAATCATGGATCAGCACACCGGATATGTAAAAGCGATTGTCGGCGGACGCGGGGAGAAGACCAGCAGTCTTTCCTTAAACCGTGCAACATCCACTCTAAGACAGCCTGGTTCTACTTTCAAATTAGTATCCACTTATGCACCTGCTTTAAATGAATGCGGAATGACTCTTGCAACCACTTATACAGATAAACCAATCACTTATAAAGACGGTACACCGGTTAAGAATGCAACAAATTCTTATCGCGGAGAAACAACCATCCGCGAGGCAATTATTCATTCTATTAATACCGTAGCTGTTCAGTGCTTTACCGATGTCACTCCACAACTTGGATATGAGTATCTGAAGAAATTCGGATTTACCACTGTTTATGACAATATCAGTATTAATGGTAAGATTTATACTGACATTCAGCAGCCAACTGCACTGGGCGGTATTACGCGCGGTGTCAGCAATCTGGAACTGACTGGCGCTTATGCTGCAATTGCTAATTCCGGAACTTATATCAAACCAATGTTTTATACTAAGATTCTGGATGAGGATGGAAATGTTGTCATCGACAATACCCCAGAAGAAAGAAAAGTCATTAAACCAAGCACCGCTTATCTTTTAACTAGTGCAATGGAAGATGTTGTAAGCGAGGGTACCGGTACAAGACTTCAGCTTTCTAATATGCACGTTGCAGGTAAAACCGGTACAACCGATACCTACAATGATGTATGGTTTGCAGGATTCACCCCATATTACACCTGTACAATCTGGTCTGGATATGACGATAACACCAAAATTCCGGATACCGGAAATTACAGAACCTATCATCAGGACTTATGGAATCGTATTATGAGCCGGATTCATGAAAATCTCGAAGATAAAGATTTTGACAAGCCGGCTACTGTTGGTGAAGCAACCGTCTGCAAAGACACTGGCATGCTTCCAACTTACAATTGTCCGACTGTAACAGAACTGTTTGATACCACTGAGCTTCCAAACAAACGCTGTACCAAACACGGCGGTGGAGGCAGCAGCCGAAGCTATAATTCTTACAGTTCAAGAAATTCCTACAGTTATTCGGATAATGAAGATGACGACGAAGAAGATGATACCGATTCTTCTTCCTCTGATGACGAGGAAGATAATACCGATAACGAAGAAGAATAAACTGTAAAAATTTAAAAACACAACAAAAAAGACTCCGTTCTCGAAAAAGTTGAGAACAGAGTCTTTTTATTTACTATCCTGATTTTTTACTACAATCTTCTTAATTGTCTTTGCTTAAAATTAATTTTGCAGCTCCATAAATTCCAGCATCATTTCCCAGTGTTGCCAGTTTAATCGGAGTTTCTTTGCTTGCAGTAAATGCATGTGCTTTATAATATTTTTCTACTGCATCAATTAAAACTTGTCCGGCTTTTGATACCCCACCACCGATTACAAATACATCAGGGTCAGAAACACAGGCGAATACAGCCAATGCATTGCCAAGATAAGCAGCAAATTTATCAACAATTTTACCTGCCAGTACATCCCCTTCTTTATAGGCATCGAATACACTCTTTGCTGAAATATTTTTTACAGTTCTAAGCACAGAATCTTCTGTTTCACTTTCCAGCGCCTCTTTTGCAAGACGTGCAATACCGGTTGCAGAAGCATACTGCTCCAGACAACCCTTATTTCCACAGTTGCATGCTTTGGTTTCTGCCGGATTTACAAACGCATGACCGATTTCGCCGCCTGCCCCATGCGCTCCGGTTACAATTTTTTCATTTACGATGATTCCACCGCCTACACCCGTACCTAAGGTGACCAGAATCAGGTTTTTTGCGCCCTGTCCGCCACCTTTCCACATTTCACCAAGCGCTGCAACATTTGCATCATTTCCGGCTTTTACTGCAAGTCCGGTTAAATCACTAAGTTCTTTTTCAATATTTTTTCTTCCCCAATGAAGATTCACGGCGCATGGAATTTCTCCTGTTTCTTCTACTGGTCCTGGTACACCGATTCCAACACCTGCAACTTCTGCCTTATCAATTTTCTTTTCTTCAATTTTTGCAAGAATTGTTGCCGCTATATCCGGAAGAATTGCTTCTCCATTATTTTCTGTACGGGTCACAATCTCCCATTTTTCTTCTACTGTTCCATCCGTCTGAAACAGTGCACATTTTACAGTTGTACCGCCAAGGTCAATTCCAAAACACCACTTTGCCATTATTCATCTTCCTCTTTTCTCTTTTTTGACATATTTTCCTGTACACGACGATACAGTTCCTGAGCTGCATTATAGCCCATCTTCTTCTGTCTGTGGTTAACCGCAGCCGACTCTACAATAACAGCCAGATTTCTACCTGGACGAATTGGCAGAGAATGGCATACTACACGGTTTCCCAAAAATTCAGTATACTCTTCTTCCAATCCAAGACGGTCATATTCTCTGTCTTTATCCCACTCTTCCAGCTTGATAACCAAATCAATAGACTGAGTATCTTTTACACTTTCTACACCAAACAGGGTCTTTACATCAATAATTCCAATACCACGCAGTTCAATAAAGTGACGGGTAATATCCGGTGCAGAGCCAACCAATGTTGCATCACTGACACGACGAATTTCTACAACATCATCGCTAACCAGACGGTGACCACGTTTGATTAACTCCAGGGCAGCTTCACTCTTACCGATTCCACTTTCACCCATAATCAGTACACCTTCACCATATACATCGACTAATACACCATGAATGGAAATGCACGGTGCAAGCTCTACATTCAACCAACGGATAATCTCTGCCATAAAGGTAGAAGTTGTCTGGTCAGTTACAAAAATCGGCACATCATATTTAATTGCAAGATTAATCATATCTTCATCCGGTTCTGTCTTTGTACTGAAAATCACACACGGAATTTTACTTGCTACAAAACGTTCAAATGCTTCCATCTTATTTTCTCTGGATAAATGCAGAAGATATGTGTATTCTACATATCCGATAATCTGAACTCTTTCATTTTCAAAATGTTCCAGATATCCGGTCAGCTGTAATGCTGGACGGTTAATATCCGGCAGGGTAATCCTCTTTTTTGAGATATCCACATCCGGTGTTTTATTATGCAGATTTAATTCCTGCACCATTTTGCTTAATTGTACACCTTTCACTTTTTAGGCCTCCTTGTTTTCCCTGAACGCAACCTTATGATAAACTATTTTTTGCGCACATTCGCTTTGATAATAGTTTATCATAAGGTGTTTAGAAGTTCAACTGCAACCATATCAAGAATTCGTCAACTTATGCCGTCAAAATCGTATGTCAGTTCTTACAAATGTTTAACTTAATTTCACGCATTTGTTTTATGAAAAAAGTCATACACTGCCTGCGCTGACTTTTCATTCATCGAAGAAACTTCAGCCAGTTCTTCCACTGTTGCCTCTTTTATTTTTTCCACACCCATAAAATGTTTCATCAAAGCTTTTCTTCTTGCCGGACCAATCCCTTCAATCTCATCAAGCACAGAATGAATCTGATTTTTACTTCTCAAAGAACGATGATATTCAATGGCAAACCGGTGTGCTTCATCCTGGATTCTTGTAATCAATCGAAACGCTTCACTGTCTTTTTCAATCGGAATTTCCTGATTTTGATAATAAAGACCTCTGGTTCTGTGTTTATCATCCTTTACCATTCCACAAACCGGAATCTCAAGTTTTAATTTTTCAAGCACGGACAACGCAGAATGAACTTGTCCCTTTCCTCCATCCATTAGAATCAAGTCCGGAAATTTCGTAAAGCTTCCATACTGTTCTTCCTGTTTTTTTTCTTCCTGCTGTTGTTTTTCTTCCATTCCATGTTCAAATCGTCTTGTCAGCACCTCTTCCATGCTTGCATAATCATTTGAACCTTCCACAGTCTTTATCCGAAATTTGCGGTAATCACTCCGCTTTGGTTTTCCGTTTTCATACACAACCATTGAACCAACCGACAAAAATCCACTGATATTGGAAATATCATAAGCCTCCATTCTCTGCGTACTTGAAAGATTTAAAAGTTTACTGATTTCTTTTACTGCCCCGATGGTTCGTCCTTCTTCCCGCTTTAATCGTTCTTTATCTTTTTCAAGTACCAGCCTGGCATTATTTTTTGCAAGTTCTACTAATTTTTCTTTCGTTCCTTTCTTTGGCACACGAATCTGTACCTTTGTTCCTCTGCGATTTGAAAGCCAGGCTTCGATTATTGCACGATCCTCAATTTCGCTCTCAATCATAATTTCCTTTGGAATCATTGCAGTTCCTGCATAAAACTGTTTGATAAAACTTGATAAAACCACTGCTTTTTCTTCTCCTGCCGTGTGTAAAAAGAAATGGTCTCTTCCAATCATTTTTCCTCCACGGATAAAAAATACCTGAGCTACTACATCGTCATTTTCCTGTGCCACTGCAATCACATCCTTATCTTCTCCATGCTGGTCTGTGATTTTCTGACGCTCTGCAATCTTTTTTACGCTCTCTATTAAATCACGATACTGTGCCGCATCTTCAAAACGCAGTTCTTCGGACGCCCTTAACATCTTTTGTTCCAGTTCTTTTAAAATTTCTTTATGATTTCCATTCAAAAACGAAATCAGCTCTTCTACCTTTTTATGATACTCCTCTTTTGAAATATACCCCTGACAAGGCGCCTCACACTGATGAATCTGATAATACAGACAGGGTCTTTCTTTTTTGATGTCCTTTGGCAGATTTCGGTTGCAGGTTCTTAGATGGTATAGTTTTGTTACAAGCTCCACCACATCTTTTACTGCAAGACCGCTGGTATACGGGCCATAATACTTTGCTTTATCCTTCTTCATCTGCCGTACAATCTGAATCCTCGGATATTCTTCCTGCAATGTTACTTTGATAAATGGATAAGTCTTATCATCCGTTAACATGGTATTATATTTTGGTTTGTGTTCTTTAATTAAATTACATTCCAATACCAGTGCCTCTAACTCTGAATCCGTTACAATGTATTCAAATCTTGCAATCTGTTCCACCATCTGTTCTTTCTTTATCCCCAGATTTCGACTGCTTTGAAAATACTGCCGAACACGATTTTTTAAACTGATTGCCTTTCCAATATAGATAATCGTATCCTCTGCATCATGCATAATATAAACCCCTGGTTTTCCCGGGAGCTTCTTTAATTCCTCTTCAATACAAAACAATTTTTCCCATCCTTTCTCCCTGTATTGAAAGAAGCTATCACATTCCTGCGATAGCTTCTCTGTTTCTTTAATCGTTTCTTTAATCATTTAATTCGTTTTTAGCTAGTACTACTTTTGGTGTTTCCTTTTCTTCCACCTTATTTTCTACGATACGCGGTTTTTCTTTTGGTTCGCTTTCTCCCTTGATTTCACGGAAAATCTTCATAAATTCTTTTCCGGTAATCGTTTCTCTTTCAATCAAGAATTCGGCAATCTTATCAAGCGCTTCTCGGTTTTCGCTTAAAAGCCGTTTTGCTTCATCGTAGGAATATTTTAACAATTTCATAACTTCATGGTCGATTTCTGTTGCAGTGGAATCTCCACAATTCATCACGGCTCTGCCATCGAGATACTGGTTCTGCGTTTCCGCAAGTCCCATCAGACCAAAGCGTTCTGACATACCATATTGAGTAATCATGGCTCTTGCCACTTTGGTTGCCTGCTCGATATCATTTGCTGCACCGGTTGTAACGGTATCAAATACAATTTCTTCTGCTGCACGTCCGCCAAGATAACCAACCAGCATTGCCTCGAGTTCTTTTTTGGTATTTAAGTATTTCTCTTCTTCCGGAACATGCATTACATAGCCAAGTGCGCCCATTGTACGCGGTACAATCGTAATCTTCTGTACCGGCTCAGAATCTTTCTGGAGAGCGCTGACCAGTGCATGTCCGACTTCATGGTAAGAAACGATTCTTCTCTCTTCCATGCTTAAGATACGGTCTTTCTTTTCTTTACCAACTAATACAACCTCAACGGCTTCTAATAAGTCTTTTTGCGAAACCGCTTTTCTTCCATTTTTTACAGCAAGAATGGCAGCTTCATTAATCATATTTGCAAGGTCAGATCCAACTGCTCCTGAAGTTGCAAGTGCAATTCCCTCTAAATCAACAGTTTCATCTAAAGATACATTTTTCGCATGTACTTTTAAGATGCTGACACGACCTTTTAAATCCGGACGGTCTACAATAACACGTCTGTCAAAACGTCCCGGACGAAGCAGTGCAGGGTCTAAGACTTCCGGACGGTTTGTCGCAGCAAGAATCAAAAGCCCCTTA
>ENA-OPDE01000794-OPDE01000794.1-human-gut-metagenome-genome-assembly--contig:-NODE-794-length-13558-cov-2.460861_pt1 | contig 13558 bp, 13 predicted proteins | sample MGYA00241261_ERZ501502 | MGnify/ENA primary metagenome ERZ501502 (study PRJEB25962, sample SAMEA2042450) | human gut metagenome | biome: human gut; feature: human-associated habitat; material: faeces... | reverse complement strand
AAAGTTAAATTATAGTGTTGCGGAATTAAGGATAACTAAATGATACTATATATGAAGAATTTATTAACGACATTAACAATTTTGATTGGTAGTTGCATCTATTCTAATGCCCAAATAAGCATCAGAACAGAAACTCACACTAAACAGATACAACAAGTTGAGGTATATGATAGTTTGTCAAATTTCAATTTGAATTATGATATTATAGCGAATGAATATCAAACGGAAGATTTGGCTTTAACCAATATCAATGGGCAGTTCAAACAATTTATAGGACAAAATATCTATATTTTACCTTTGACACAAAAAGAAATTAGTTTTAATAGCAAATGGGGAAGTAGTGATGCTAAGAATGATAAACTTAGAGGTAAATATTACATTATTGACGGATTTGAATTTAAAATAGACGAAAATTATACGGGTTTATTTAAATTGGATAAAGTCATATTTAAATTGAAAAATGAGGATGGCAAAAAATACAAATGGGAAGTTGCATACTATTCATTAGACGAAGCTTTGCTTGTAGGATATTATGAAAAACTCAAATACAAATCTGTAGGAAATACATTTGTTTACACGGGACGAGCAAAAGGTAAGGGTAGTCAATTTATTGTTGAGCCTTCACTAGACCATTCATCTATTGATACAAAGACAAATCAAATTATTAATTTAAAAAATGGAGAAGAATGGTTATGTACTGATATACAACTTGTAGATGATGAAATAACGATGCAACTATATGCCATTTTTACTAATTCTGATGGGCACGAAATAAAAGCTCGTATCGAAAATCGTTTTCTTACAAAAGGGGAAACACATGCAGCTTTTTTCTCTTGCTTTATGGAGAAAAACGAATATATAGATTGGAAAGAATCCTTAGTTGCAAAATATGGTTTGGAGAATGCTCTACTTATTATTGAGAAGAAAGTTAAGATAGGAATGTCTGACACTATGTGCTTAGAGTCATGGGGAGAACCTGATTCTAAGAATAGAACTATTCTAAATGGAGTAGAAACAGAACAATGGGTATATGAAACCAAATCCTACCTTTATTTTGATAATGGAATATTGACCGCAATTCAAAATTAATCATATTATAAAGATACGATTCTATGAGTGATTCAAAACTACAATCATTGTCTGAGATATTCAACAATAAGATATTTCGCATACCAGATTTCCAACGTGGCTATTCATGGGAAGAACGTCAACTTGATGACTTCTGGGAAGACATACAGAATTTGAACTCAGATAAAATCCATTATATAGGTCTTTTGACGGTTGAACCCATTAAAAGTTGTGATGTACAAAATGTGGAAAAATGGAAGGATGATTTGTGGCTTTTGAAGAAAGGAATGTCAGCTTATTATGTTATTGATGGACAGCAAAGATTGACTACCCTTATTATTTTGCTACATGAGATATTGCGAACATTTGATGATAATGAGGGTATAAATTATGGAGCAAAAAGCGAATGGATTGATAGATTTTTGTATCGTTCATACAATCAAATATATAAATCCTTTGTATTTGGATATGAGAAAGATAATCCAAGTGACGAGTTCTTTAAAACAAAAATTTTAGAACAATATTCCTCAGCTGCGGACAAATATCCAGAGACTTTATATACAGCAAACTTAATGTTTGCAAAGAACTATTTTGCAGAAAAGCTAAAAATGCTGAATAAAGAAGATAAAGAGGGAATATTTGATAAAGCGGTTAATCGTTTGAAATTCAATTATTATGAAATTGATGATTCTTTAGACGTTTATGTAACATTTGAAACAATGAATAATAGAGGCAAGGATTTGTCTCATTTGGAGTTGCTCAAGAATCGCCTGATATATCTAACTACTCTTCTACGTGAAGATAATGAAACCAAAGGTCGTTTAAGGAGAGACATCAATGAAACTTGGAAAACGATATACGAATATCTTGGAAAAAACAAAGAAAATCCATTGGACGATGATGTGTTTTTGTTTAATCATTGGATTATGTATTACACATATGACAGAAGTCAATCCGATGTGTATGCAGACTTCTTATTGAAAAAGAAATTTACATCTAAGAATGTAATAAGTGGATATATTTCTATCAAAGACATTAAAGATTACATTGATAGTCTTGCTAAATGTGTTAAGCAATGGTTCTTTATCTACAATATTCAATATTCTAATTATTCAGATCGAATAAAAGAACATATACAAAAATTAGAACGTGTCGGAATGGGTGCTTTCCCTCCAATGATAATGGCTGTATTTACAAAAGAATCGCAAGAAGAATATATATGGAACTTCTTAGATGCATGCGAAAGATTTAATTTTCTTGTTTTTGCTATATCACACCGCTCTTCGAATACACAGAATAGCAATTTATATCGAATGGCGAGAGAATATTACATAGGCAATACAGATATAGAAACGATTACTGCTGAAATAGATTTCTTGACAGATGGTGAAGATGAAAGCTATTATCGTGGTTGGTTTGATTTGGAAAGATTCAAGAACCATATTCAAGAGCTCTTTTTTAAAAATGACAAGGATGGTTTTTACTCTTGGAATGGTTTAAGGTACTTTCTGTATGAGTATGAACTATATTTGCAAGATAATGCCAACCCCAAGGTAAGATGGGAAGATTTCAGTAAGAGAACTAAAGAGGATACCATTGAGCATATATATCCTCAATCAGCAACAGATATGTATTGGAAAGACCGTTTTGGACATCTTAAACCGACAGAAAAGCGTGTGTATCTAAACTCTTTGGGAAATTTGTTGCTCTTGAGCCGTTCTAAAAATTCCAAGTTACAAAATTATGATTTTGAGAAAAAGAAATGTCTTAAAAATAAAGATGGAAAAGATATAGGTTATTATAACGGCTCATACAGTGAGATAGAGGTTTCCAAACAAATTGAGTGGACTACAGAAACGATAAAAGAACGAGGATTGTCTATGTTGAAATTTATGGAAGAACGTTGGAAGTTTAAATTCAATGATTGGGAAATAGAAAAAGAGGAAATACTCTTCCCCTCTAAATAATAGTTGCCGATGAAAGAAAATGATGATTATTTTCTTTCATCGGCGATTCTTTTTGTACCTTTGTTGCGTCAAGAGTTATCACATTGTGGCAAAGCAATGAAGAACTCAGAAATACGAACGGTTGCTATCTCGTTACCCAATTTTCAAGCAATCCGACCAACCGATTTATTCTAAGCGAGTTATCTTTTCTTGCAAAAGTTACGCAAAAACTTTGAAAGGGGAAAGGAAAAAGGAGGGTTTTGCCCTTTATGTAACCGTGAAAATCCTGTGGGTTTGTCGTGTTTAGACGAGGATGTTTGCTTGCGTCGGCCGAAAAGTGTAATTTTGCCGTTTAAAGAAGTTGCCGGGTCATGATGTCGGTTTTTTAATAATTGGAAAAAGAGGTGATGGGTCATTGTCTGGAGATAGCCGGTACCTGTGTCGGCCTGATTTATCTTTGGCTAGAGTATAAAGCTAGTATTTATTTGTGGATAGTAGGTGTAGTCATGCCGGCCATCTATATTTTCGTGTATTATGAAGCAGGGTTATACGCAGATTTTGCTATCAATGTTTATTATCTGTTGGCGGCAGCGTACGGATGGTTGAGTTGGAAATACGGGTGGGGCGGAAAGGAAGATGCAGCTTCTGCTCTGTCGATAACCCATACTCCTCCCCGGATTTATGTGCCTCTGTTCTCGGTCTTTGTGGTCACTTTGGTATTGATTGCCTGGATCTTAACAGAGTTTACCAATAGTGACGTGCCTTGGTCGGATAGTTTTACGACGGCTTTGAGTATCGTGGGAATATGGATGTTGGCCCGTAAATACGTAGAGCAGTGGTTGGTGTGGATTATAGTCGATGTGGTTTGCTGTGGATTGTATGTTTATAAAGAACTTTATTTTACGGCCGGACTGTACGGCCTTTATGCCCTAATTGCTATCGGAGGATATAAGAAATGGATACGAATGATGGAAGAGGAGAAATGAGACGGGTCGGTTGGGATTTCGTGCCGGAAGCGGTAGTCGTGGGGAATGGGGAGTTTCCCGTGTCGGCTTTGCCGTTGAGGATACTGGATACAGCTCCTTTTACGGTATGTTGTGACGGGGCGGCCGACCGTTGTTTAGAGTCGGGACGCGTGCCGGACAGGATTGTAGGGGATGGAGATTCGTTGAGCGTGGAAAACCAGAAAAGATATGCGGGTATTATCCGGTATAATCCGGACCAAGAGACAAACGACCAGACCAAAGCTGTGAGCTATCTATTGGAAAAAGGATTTCGTCGGATTGCCATTGTCGGTGCTACGGGGCGTAGGGAAGATCATACTTTGGGGAATATCAGCCTGTTGATGGAATATATGCGGATGGGAGCGGAAGTACGTATGTATACGGATTATGGTTTTTTCGTACCGGTGAAAGGGGATTGCCGTTTTTTCTGTTGCAAGGGAGTACAGGTTTCGATTTTTGCTTTCGGCACGCGAGGCTTGCGTGGGGAAGGTCTGGCTTATCCTTTGCGTGATTTTGCCAACTGGTGGCAAGGGACGTTGAACGAGGCGACCGGTGAAGAGTTCGTGATACGTGGGGAGGGGGAGTATTTAGTGTTCATCAATATGCCGACGGTTTCTTAGGGACAGTTTGCCCAATGGGTACAGATACAAAAAAAAGAGTTGAAGAAACTTCAACTCTTTCCTATATATGATACTATCGGAATTATCCCAATTTGTTGATGTAAATGGCCAATTTAGATTTCAAATTGGCAGCTTTATTCTTGTGTATGATGTTTACTTTAGCCAATTTGTCTAACATCTTTTGTACACTGGGATACATCGCTGTAGCCTCAGTCTTGTCTGTCGTAGCACGAAGCTTACGAACAGCATTACGCATGGTCTTCGCGTAATATCTATTGTGGAGTCTTCTTTTTTCCTCCTGCCGTATTCTTTTTAATGATGATTTATGGTTTGCCATCTTTACGTTTAAATAATTCGTTCAACTTAGTAGTCCCTAGGAGAGTCGAACTCCTCTTTAGAGAATGAAAATCTCTCGTCCTAACCGATAGACGAAGGGACCAACGCGATTTGAGCTTTCGCTCTTTTGCTTTCTGAAACCGTTTTCAAGTCATTTGCAGACTACCGTTCTCATTTGCGATGCAAAGGTATGGCTTTTCTTTGAACCGACAAAATAAATCGAGGAAAATCTTTCAAAAAAATGTGTTTTTGGTGATTTTTTCCCGTATTTCGGTCGTTTTTCCTAATTTTAGTCCCCAAAAATGGAGATTTATGCAGGAAAAAACGCAAGGCGTGGTGTTGCGTACGCTAAAATACAACGACAATTCTTTGATTGTGGATATCTATACGGCCATACGTGGGACGGTGTCTTTCATGGTAAAGTTGCCAAAATCGCGTAAGGCGGCCCTCAAAGGTGTGTTCTTTCGGCCGCTTTCCATTTTGGAGATAGATTTCGACTACCGGCAGAAGTCGGCTTTGCAGCGCATACGGGATGTGCGGTTCAAGTATGTTTATCAGACGTTGCCGTACGACCCACGTAAGTCTTCCATGGCTTTGTTCCTGGCCGAATTCCTTTGCCGTGTGTTGAAACATGAAGAGGGGAGCGACACACTTTTTTCCTATATCCTCTATTCTTTGCAATGGTTGGATGCCAGTGGGGAGGGGTTCTCAAACTTCCATCTGGTTTTTCTCACACGGCTGACGCGGTTTCTTGGTTTCTATCCCAACGTGGAGGAGTGGCACAAGGGGGATTGTTTCGACATGGTGGAGGCTTGTTTTGTGTCCTCTTCCCCGTCTCGCCATGCATATTTGGAACCGCAAGAGGCGGCTCTCATCCCCCTCTTCATGCGGATGAACTATGATACGATGCGTTTTTTTGCGATGAACCGTCTGGAGCGCGGTCGTTACTTAGAGGTGTTGGATGAGTATTACAGGCTGCATGTCCCGGAGTTCCCTGAATTGAAATCCTTGGATGTCCTGAAGGAGGTTTTTGCCTGATTCCGAGCTTGGGGGAAGCAATGTCCGGGGCTTGTATGTCCTTAAGGGATATGCAAGAAAGCTTTGAATCACAAAAGGAAAAAGCCTATGTGGCTTCTTCCTTTTGCGTGTGCCAAATGAAAAGTCTATTGTCTTTTCAATATATAGTGTCCGGTAAGCTCGCCTTGATTGACTGTGCCCAGGCTGTCAGACAGCATAAAGCCTGTTTCGACACGTTTGAAATAAGTCTTTTCTCCGGAAGAAGGAGTAATCAGTTCAATCAAGTCCTTTGCCTTCAGGTGGTAAATGCCGCTGCTTTCATACTTCCCGTCTTTTTCGCCGATGTATTCTCTTTTATAGGTATAAGTGCTGTCTGCATTGATTGTCAGTGAAGCGCGGATGCCTTCACAGGATGCAGCCGGAAATATACCTTCAAAGGTGCCCGTCATGGCGAGGGCAGTTGTGTCGCCGACGGCTGTGGCTGCTTCCGTTTCTGTCGTTTCTGTTGTTGCAGCTTCTTTTTTCTGGTTGCTTGTGCAGGCGGCCATGCAAGCCAACAAGGCTGCTGCCAAGATCTGATTCATTTTTTTCATACTTAAAATCCTTTCTTTTATAAGTTTGCCTTAAAACAGTTGTTTCTTCAAGACACACAAAAGTACATGTTATTTTGGGAATGAAATCATGAACCCGGATAATCTTTTCGACTTTAACATACCAGAGGACCCTTTGGGCAAAAAGGCAATGTGCACAATCTTGTTGGCTAACGAGTTTTCCGGATTATTGGCAACCGTCGCCTGCCGCAAAAGACGGGGCTTTACGGAAAGTGGCGTCAACAGCAATCAGAATCAATTTTTTATCCATAGGCTTTTGCAACTGGGCTGTTTTTTATATCTTTGCCTGATATGCAGACCTATATTCTTATTACCCTCGTCGTCATTGCTACCATCCACTTGATGATGGCCTCCGTGTTGTTCTTGTATTCCCGTTATAAGGTGCAATACTTGTCCTTGGCATGGATTATGGGCATATTCGGAGTGTTGACTTGTGTGTCCTTCCCGTTCATGCCCTTGCTCAAGTTCGCGAATGTCGGCTTGCTCCATCCTTTCATGCTTTTGTTGTTGGTGGTGACTTCTTTTCTTCAGGGCATTTATCCCTTGAGCATCCCCATGCCGGGATATTTGCAGTGGGGACGGATGTGGCGTTATGCCTCGCCGGCCATATTCCTTATTATATTATATGTCGCCAGTCTGCTTTTGGGAAACCGTCCGGTGATTGTCCATACCTACTCCGAACTGGCAGAGTGTTGGTGGGGGCCGGACATGTTGTTCCGTCTGGCAGGTTTGGGGTTGTCTGTCTACTATGTGACCAATATACTTCGCCTGCCCCGGTTGTTGGTCAAGAATGCCGAGATACCCCGTTATTTGAAAGGTTACGTGACCGCCATGGGGCTGAATATGGTGTTCTATATAGTAGTTACGGCAGTATTCAATGCCATGTTGTTATTAGTCTATTTCTATTTGTTCTGTCTTTTGAATATGTATTTGTTCTATCGGACATTGGAGACCATGGCCATCCATTTGCCTAAGCCAGAGATTGTAGAGGTGGATGAAGCACCCACGGAAGAGGTTATCGTGCAGGCCGAAAAGGAGGACTTCAACGAAACCAACCGGCGTCGTTTTGAGCGGGTGGAGTTCTTCATGCAACATGACCGTGAGTGGCAAGACAACACGTTCGGGCGCGACCGCCTGTGCGAGGCCACGGGAATCAACCGCCATTTGTTATTGCAATGCCTCCGGAGCCAAGGTTATAACAATTGCCACGACTACATCAATTCTTACCGTATCAGTGCATTGAAGCGCGGAGTGGCCGACGGCTCAATCGTCTCGGTGGCCGATTGTGTCGTTGTCGGTTTCGGCTCGTCCAAGACCGCCCGTATTTGCTTTGAGCGTATGGAAGGCATGAAGTTGGACGATTACCTGAAGAAAAGGTCTGCCCTCAACGCCAAGGCTTAGCATTGTGCTTGTTTCCTGTTTGGCAAAGTGCCGGGAAACAGAAATGTGGGGCGGGCCGGAACTGCGTTCCGTGCTGCGCCCCACACTTGCGTTATGGATAAAGTTCAGGTTTAGCCTTACCAGAGTCCTTCCCAGTGATTCCGGTTGGAACGGAATTCGCCTTCGAAGATTTCATCCTTTATTTCGATGTCGTTCCTGTCCCCGGTGCCCAGTTTGGATGTCGCGATAATTCCTGTTGTGTCCAATTTCACTATTCCCACAACGGGCGTGGTGTAAATGTTCTTTTTCATTTCGGTGTCTCCTGTTTTTATTTTACGATATGTTTTTTTCCGTTGATGAGGTAGATGCCTTTGGGCAGGCCGTCGGTAGTGGTGGCTTGGCTGCGCACCTTGATGCCGTTCAGGCTATAGATGTCGAAGGTTTGGCCGCCTTTCCCGGCTTCCACGTCGGAGATGCCGGTTCCGGTTCCCTCAAGGCGGATGCGCAGGGTATTCACTTCAGGTCCGCTTACGGTGAAATAGGCTCCTGTGCTGCCCAGTGTGCTGCCCGTTCCGCCGCGCATGATGTACTGTTCGCCTGCTTTCTCGGCTACGCCGTAAAGGCCTTCCATGTTCTTGCCTGCTTCATAGTTGCCGACGAAGGTCACGTTGCCGTGGGTTACGGAAGTGGGGGCGGTTGCTTTGATTTCTGTGCTGATGTACAAGGGAGTGGCAGGTGCCTTTTCAAAATAAATGAGATAGGGCGTGTTGGCCATCATGCTTTCTGTTTTAGTGAAAGTGAGTGTAGTTCCGTCGCAAGCGGTGAAAGCTTGTACCTGTGTTGCACCTAATGTAGTGGGTGTAGTGTCGAATGGTAGGCATATCGTGTTCCAATTTGCCGCAAAATTACGGGAGAGAGTCACGTTGTAAAGCCCTCCTCCGGTCACTTCTAACGTTGTGGTGCCGTTTATGACAAGTTCTGGTGCGAAAGAGACTTTAATTATCTGTCCGATAGTGTTAGTCATGTCAATGTCGATGTCGGCTGTCATGTTGTTTCCGTTTTTGGTGGCAGAGAGTACCACGGGGACATCCCCCAATTGCGGTCCGAGCCAACTTGTAACACCTTCTTTGTCTCCCTCTGTGATTTGTATGGTTTGGTTGGCGGTAAAGGAGTTCCCGTCTTCGCTTACGGTTAGGTTTTTCAATAAGATGTTACCTATGGGCATGGCATCTTCGCCTGCCCCCAATATGAAGTTGTCCAAGGCGAAGGAATAGGACGCGTCCGTATTCTTGATTAATCGGATAGTTGTGATTTGGGAATCTGCGGAATTGCCATTGACGGTCACGGTCAAGAAGCCGGAATAGTCGGTGCTTTCCAAGGGTATTTGTTCTTCTGCCTGCTTGAATTCCAACGTGTAAGTATGGAAGTTTTCTGTATTGGCACTGATGTCGTTTCCCTTCACCGTGATGGTAAGCTTGTGTGTCTCTTCATCGTAAGACTTCTCCACGATGGCGCCTATGCCGTCGGCTTTAGCGGAAAGTTTGCTTTCGTCGTAATCTGCCGTGATGGTATATTCGTATTTGTCTTTGCTGAAACCGTCGATGCTTTTGCCGTCGTACGAGAGTTCGGCTAATTGGGAATAGTACAAGTATTGCACGTCGTCCACTTCCAGTATGCTTTGGTCTTTGATGTTAGCACGCGTCCAATAATCGGCACTTGAAATGATGACATTCATTTTTTCAGGAATGGTGTTTTCTTGCCCTTTTTCGTAATTTAGCGGCACGATGATTTCTTGCCAGTCATTGTTTGTGGTAGTGGCGAATCCATAGTCGCATGACGCAATGAGCGTCCCGTTTGCCGTTCCACTCTCTTTTCCCATAACAACGCGGTCTACATCTTCTTTTATGTCGTTTGCTGTGTGTGACTTGATTCCTGAGCTGTAGGTCCCTTTCCACAGATAGGCGATTATGTGGGCGTTTTCATTTCCCTCTGTGGATGGCGTACGTTTGTACCATCCTCTGATGGCATCCGGGCGGAAAGTGAAATTTGTCCCGCCATATACACCGCCATCACACTGTTCAATAGTAGAAACGGCATAAACCCACGGGGTGCCAAATGTGATGAAAGCGGGTGCATTGCTACCTATATTACCGACACCGACAAATTTATTGGTGAGAACCACGGATTTTGTTCCGTTTCTGCTTACACCTTGTGTTATGAGTGTTTCTTGTTTTTCTTGTGAAAAAAAGTAAGCCCAAACTTTTTGGTTTACGCTTGAACCGTTCCAATCCATTGGTTCGGTTCCCGGGCGTTGCCTGAAACCTTCGGCTCCACCGCTTTTTCCGCTTTTACTTGATTGGTAGGAACTACCGCAAACTTCTTTCCATGCTTCAAAACCTGTATTTGGGAGATATTGCGCTTGTATTCCGCAGCCAAATGTTGCCCCCAATAACAAAGTAAACAATCTCTTCATTCTTATCTATCTTTTTATAGTTTGTAAATAGCCGCTTTTAGTTCTTTTGGCCAATACAAAAGTAGGCAGAAAGGCCAAAAGTGCATTTCCTGTTTTGGTAGGATTTTCGGATTTTACGGTAGTAATTTCAGTAGAATAAAGGGTTTACCGTTTTTTTACCCAAAGGAGGGGGAAGGGGAAGGAAGAAGAAGGAGGGAGTTGGTGTTTTGTCAATATAACGAAAATCCGTATGCCATTGGCAGAAGGGGGAGAATCAATCTCAGGAGATTGAAAAATTGATCTCAGGAGATTGAAAAATCATTCTAAGCAGATTGATTTTTCGTTCTCCGCAGTTTTTCGAAGAAGGTCGTTGAGGTTTGGAAGTGGCTTGTATTCAGCTATTTATACGACAAATGCCGATGGAGTCTCCTCCATCGGCATTTGTCGTCTTTTTTTTATGGGACTCGGTGCCCGTTTCTTTATTTCCTGATAACTTTCTTGCCGTCCACGATATAAATGCCTTTCTGCAACCCGTCGAGGGCATGGGCTTTTTCCACATTGCCCTTCACGAGGATGCCTTGCAGGGTGTAGACGTTTGTCGTTTGCATTTGCTTTTCAGACAGGGCAGAATGAATGGAAGAACCAAAATCGTCCGTGCCGAATACGACGTGGATGGTTTGTCCGAGCAAGACCATTTCAATGTCGATTGTAGTGTAGAATTTGTCATCGGAAATTTTACCTACCATTTGTAGGGGCACATCGCCTAACATAGGACCGAGCCACATGCCTTCAATAGGTATGTCTCCGGCCTCGATTTGTATGGTCTGGTTCGTGGTGAATGTGTTATACAATCCAGAAGCTGTCAACGGGATTTCATTCACCTTGATTGTCCCTACATACATCATGTCTTCTCCTGCGCTAAGACAGAAGTTGGGAAGTGTAATGTTCATGATGCCGTCTTTGGGGGTCTCTACCGTGATTTTAGTAGTTTGTTCAGGACTGGATTCACCGTTAATGGTGACAACGAGTTTGTCTGTGTACTCTTTAGATGCCTTGCTTCCTGTTGAAGCAGCGTTCATGGCGTACCCTTGCGTGAGGCTTGCACAAAATAATAATAAGGTAAATAACTTCTTCATATTCATATTTTTTTAAGTGATCAATAATAATAAGCCATTCCGAAAGTGGCATAGAGTGGGAAGAGTGAGAACGTGACGGTTTCAAAGTCACTTTTGAACACATCGTTCATACCCCAGTCCAACAGTCCAAAGACGTTGAGATGCTTCTTTATACGGAAGTCGGCACAGAATTCCATCCCCCAAGAAAAATGGCGCATGTTGTCGCTGAAGTCGTAAGAAGCCGGATTGTCGGTACCGATGGTTATCTTTTGTCCCACGGGTGAGCCTTCGCGCAAATAGCCGTCGAAGACTTCGCCGTCGAAGTCACGATAAATCCAATAGCTGACGTAAGGGCCGAGATTGAATGTCCATCTGGCTCCTACACGGTAGGTGGCCGTTACGGGAATCGTAAAGCCCGTCATGCGGGTCTCGGTAATGTCCGTCCCCGTGAAACGTCCTTCTACCACGTCTTCGCCCATCACGATGGCCATGTTGTAGTTTTTCACTTCAGCCCCCGTGCGCATGCCTTGCATGAAAAAACGAAGTCCGGTGGAAAGTCCCCATCTCGTATTGAAGTACTTATATCCGTCTATTCCTAAACTGAAACCGCCCTTCGGAGCGAATTCGTTGATTTTACGGATTTCCTTGGGAAGAGGAAGAGGAGTCGTTCCGCCTAGCACGAATCCGGCCCTGACGACATAGCCCATACCGTCGTGGTCGGATGTCGGTCCCCATTTCGCATAGTTGGCTTCCCGGTTCTCGCGGTTTTCCTTCATCAGTTCTTTGAGGTCTTGTGCCTGTAACGTGCCCGTGGCTGATGACAGGGCAAAGATTAGGATATATTTCAGATGTTTCATGTTCTCTTCTTTATTATGGGTTATTCTTCACAAACCACTTTCACTTCATCTACCAACAGCGTGCTTCCAACGGCGCCGCAGAAACTGGCTCCTTCGATGCTGGAAGTGAAGACGACAGCCAGGTTGTAGCCGTAAGCCTTTAGTAGTTTCTCGTTTACGTTGCCGCTATATTCAAAGGGGATGTCAAAGCGGGTCCATGTGTTGAAATCATGCACCGGATTTTGGATGCGTGCCAAAGCCACGATGTTAGGGTGGGTCAATACGTCATCGCCTTTCAGGGTGACAGGTTGCCCGTGCCCGTCCGTGTTCTTGTATAATACGGCATATAAGTCCGGTTCGTCAATGCGGTCTTCAATGATGGTGCCTTTTCTGTTCTGGAATTTTTCGCCTGGCTTGAATTTGTAATATCCTTCAAAGCGCAATGGTTTTTTGTTGAACGGCAGGCCGAAGCGCGTGGCGGCCATGGCATCTTTCAAGGCGTTGGCCACATCAAACGTCCCGATAAACAAGTTGCCTGCTGCGATGCGCATATTGACCATGACACCGAAAGGACCGGTGTCACACGTTTCGAGCTTGACGGATTGTCCGTTTATGGCATCCTTTGTCCACGGTATCGTAGGGAACTCGTCGGGTTTGGCTGACGAACGGCTGATGGCGTAACCCGGGTTGCCGGTAGCCCATTGGGGGACGTCGTTGCCGTGTGCCGATTTTTCGAACCACTCGTAATAACGTCCATTGGCTTCCATCTTAATGTTTTCAAAAGAAAGGTCGGTCTCTATGGGCTGTATGAGTGCAAACTTTACATGATAATCCCGGTGCCATTGCCGGTCTTCGGACATGACCCGGTAGCGTATGCCGCCGTGCGTGAAGTCTTGCACACTACCGTTTTCGGGTGTGATGGAGGCACCCGGAGTGAGCTTGAAGTTTATTTTCAACGCTTGCAACTGCGTGGAGTCTGTGAAGTCTTCGCGCAGATAAAACACGATGGACGTGTCGGACGACGCCACGTCCTTCACTGCGTCATTCGGGGTGAAGAACAAAGCCTCCTCGTCAGATGCGAGAACATAAGCCTCTTCTATATCACACTCAGAATTGGCGGGTTCGTTTTGTATGCAAGAGCTTAACGAAAAAGCGGCAAAAAGAGAAAGTCCG
>ENA-OPDE01000779-OPDE01000779.1-human-gut-metagenome-genome-assembly--contig:-NODE-779-length-13706-cov-5.827192_pt1 | contig 13706 bp, 10 predicted proteins | sample MGYA00241261_ERZ501502 | MGnify/ENA primary metagenome ERZ501502 (study PRJEB25962, sample SAMEA2042450) | human gut metagenome | biome: human gut; feature: human-associated habitat; material: faeces... | reverse complement strand
TTTAGAGCTTCTTCTTAATAATTTTTCCGGCAATCCGATTGCTATGCTTCTGTAGCGGCGTCTGTTTGTTTTGCTACGCAAATAAGAATTTAGTTGACAAATTGTAATATATGAATTATAGTGGTACTGAATGATACTACTTATTGATAAATTATGACTATTTAGAAATTACAAACAGAATGCGAGGTCTTTATGGATAACGTAGAATTACTCATGAGCTTTGGTCTTACCAGACAGGAAGCCAGAGTGTATGTTCTTCTTTTAGGGGAAGGTGCGTTAAGTGGCTATGAAGCAGCGAAGCGGCTTGGCATTTCCCGTTCTAATGCATATGCGGCATTGGCGGGGCTGGTAGATAAGGGAGCGGCCTATATGGCAGAAGAGCAGGCAGTACAGTATCATGCAGTTTCGATAAAGGAGTTTTGCTCGAATAAGCTTCATTATATGGAGGAACTTTCTGAAACGCTAGAGAGACAGATTCCAAAGCAGAAGCAGGAAGATGCGAAGTATTTGACGATACGTGGAAGAAGGCACATCGAGGATAAGTTCCGCAATATGCTTAAGGAGACGAAGGAGAGAGTTTATCTTTCGGTATCTGCGTCTGTGTTAGATTTGTTCAAGGAAGAACTGTTAGGATTGGTTGCACAGAAGAAAAAAGTTGTCTTGTTGACAGATGAAGAATATTCTATGGATGGAGCGATTATTTATCGCACGAAGAAGTTTGAAAATTTATCTGGAAGTGCAGACTGTGAGGGAGATGCGGATGGACAGCTTCGCCTGATCACGGATTCAAATTATGCACTTACGGGAGAACTTCAGGATAAGGAGACTTCAACATGTCTGTATTCCGCTAATCCGAATTTGGTAAGGCTGCTAAAAGATGCTCTGGCGAATGAAATCAGGCTTATTGAGATAGAGAAAAAAGATGCTTCGATATAAACGGTGAGAGAAATATCATCTGTAAAGCAGATTTAACAGAATTAGAAGGGCCGATAAAAAAATTAGAAGTCCAAAGTGAAATATCAAGATATTAGAGGAAAACTTATAAAAGAAACGCAAAACGGAATATCGAGATATTAAAGAAAACTTACAAAAGAAGCCAGAAGCAAAATATAAAAGTAAACATCTAAAAACAAAGATATAAATATAAGCTATAAAGGAAGGAAAAAAAGATGGAAAAGAAACCATTTGTTACAAAAGAACAGTTAGATAAAATCGTAGAAAAATATCCTACACCATTTCATTTATATGACGAGAAGGGAATCAGACAGACAGCTCGTGATTTATACAAGGCATTTTCATGGAATGAAGGATTTAAAGAATATTTCGCAGTAAAAGCAACACCTACTCCTGCAATTCTTAAGATTTTACAGGAAGAGGGATGTGGAACAGATTGTTCTTCTTTAACAGAATTAATGATGAGCGACCGTTGTGGATTTGCTGATGGTAATTCCATTATGTTCTCATCTAATGAAACACCGGCAGAAGAATTTATCCTTGCAAAGAAGTTAGGAGCAATTATTAACTTAGATGATATTACACATATTGATTTCTTAAAGGATGCCTGTGGTATTCCGGAAAGAATCTGCTGCCGTTACAATCCAGGCGGATATTTCTCTCTTGGAACAGACATCATGGATAACCCAGGAGATGCCAAGTATGGAATGACAAAGCCACAGATTTTTGAGGCATTCAAACGACTTAAGAGAGAAGGAGTAAAAGAATTTGGTATTCATTCTTTCTTAGCAAGTAACACAGTATCTAACGAATACTATCCTGCATTAGCATCCATCTTATTTAATCTTGCAGTAGAATTAAAAGAGAATCTGGGTGTTCATATCGGATTTATCAACTTATCCGGTGGTGTTGGAATCCCTTACACACCAGATAAAGAGCCAAATGATATTTTTGCAATCGGTGAAGGTGTTCGTAAAGCTTACGAAGAGATTTTAGTTCCAGCAGGAATGGGAGATGTAAAGATCTTTACAGAACTTGGACGTTTCATGCTTGCGCCACACGGACATCTTGTAGTAAAAGCAATTCATGAGAAACATACTTATAAAGAATACATCGGTGTAGATGCCTGTGCAGCAAACCTTATGCGTCCTGCTATGTACGGTGCTTACCATCACATCACAGTTATGGGTAAGGAGAATGAACCATGTGACCACACATATGATGTAGTAGGTTCTCTTTGCGAGAACAACGATAAGTTCGCAATCGACAGAAAGCTTCCGAAGATTGATATGGGAGACTTACTTGTACTTCATGATACGGGAGCACATGGATTTGCGATGGGATATAATTATAATGGACGTTTAAAGAGTGCAGAGATTCTTTTACAGGAAGATGGAAGCACAAGAATGATCCGTCGTGCGGAGACACCGGAAGATTACTTCGCAACAATTGAGGGATTTGATTTTTAATTTTGTTGATGAAAATTGAATTAGAATAAAAATAAAGACAGGGAGATTTAAAGATTTTTCAGATGGTTGTAGTTTCCTGAAAAACTATAACTATTTATCGAATTTTTAAATCTCCCTGATATGAAATAGCAATTTAAATTCAGTAAGATACTATTTTAGCATATAGATCTGTAGTTGTCTGCGATTACAAATATTCAGCTTATTAAATATAGAAGAAAGATGTTGTTTTACGGTACGCACCGTTATATTTAAATGCAAAGCAATTTCTGTATTTGTCCATCCTCTGTTTGCCAGCATAGCGATAGTAAATTCCATGGTTGTCAGATTATCTGCTATGTTCTCATCTGTAGCAGGATTGTGAATTCTGCGCCATCCATAACTAAACTGATAAGTAATCCGTATAATTTTTTGATAATCTTCAGGATAGTCATTTCTAATACAAGTTTCAATTAATCCCTGTAACAGACCATGATGTTCTCCAATTCCTTCTATAAGACTGTCTGGTTTTGCCATAAGCCAGGCATCCATAAAATATTTCTTTGCCATATCTTCTTTACGAAGATTCATTGCATCCATTGCACCCATAAGGTTAAGATAAATCATTGCAATGGGGTATGTCTTTGTGGTAAGTGTCAGACAAGTTTCGATAATTCCAAGAGATTTTTCATATTCCTGTTTTAAATAGGATTCATGTGCCAATACATAACAACCCCATAAGCGCATTCCAACTGGCAGTTCGGTCAGATAGTTTTTTAGTGACGGTATTTTTCCGAGTGGTAAATGTAGCAAAGTCTGAGCTGCTACTGCAACAAAGACACTCATTGCAATTGTCTGATTATCTGCTTTTTTTTCAAAAATCTGATTCAGATTTTCCTTTAAACTTTCCAAACCTCCTTTTGCTGCATTAATTCTGTTTAAAGAAAGATTAGCAAAAGTATGAATTAAACAGGCGGAGAGTTTCAACATGGAATCGGGATGATTCAGATAAAGTTCGGATATATTTACAGCTTTATCATGTTGCCCTGTGAAATAATAGTATTCACAATAAGCCATTTTCTTTATATCATCGTTGTCGAGAGTTTCAATTGTTTGAAGGCACTCTCCAGGCTGAAAAGAAGTACTCATAAGCCACATTGGAATAGAATGATATTCTGTTATGTGCGGTTCTAATCCAAGAATGTAATCAACAGAAATATGAAATTCTTTGGACAGAGCAATTAAAATGTTACTGCTGATGTTTTTTATTTCTCCATTTAAGATACGGCTGATCTGTGATGGAGCAACATTTAAGCGGGAAGCCAGTTCTTTTTGGGTAAGGTTATGTATTTTGCACAGATGCTGAATACGTTTGCTAGGTGTATATGATGTGTTTGTCTGATTTTCCAACAAAATATCCTCCTAATCTGCTTTATGTATTCTCGAAGTAAGAATGCGGAAGTATTTGAACTCTGATTGTTTTTTATATATTTATTATATCATGAATTATAATTTCTAACATGGTATCTTGCTACTGAAAAATAGATTTTTTCAGAATAAACTTGTATAAATGAAAAATAAATTGCATATCTGCAACTGGAAGTAATGAGAGAAAACAGGTGAAATACTGTATAAAAAAGTAGTTCTGAAAAGCGTTTTGAGAAAAATGTATACCAAACTTTTCTGTAGATGGACGATGTGAAAATTTCCAGTTTTTGTTATAATAATTATAAAAGGTTCTAAAGTTTAACCGCATAAAACCTATTATAAAGTCAAGCAACATGAATAAGGAGGATAGTATATGGGAAAGCGAGTATATAAGAAGTGTATCAGTATATTTTTAGTTGTGTGTATGCTAGTAAGTATAACTCCGGCATCGACATGCCAGGTTAAAGCAGCTGGCAGCATCAATATTATGGATATTACTGAGAAAGCGGGAGTATTTGTCCGCGGTGGAATGAATGCTTACGAACAGGCGAAAGCAGAAGGATGGAATTGTGGGCAGGCAATGTTGGGAACTCTAAAATGCATTGGAAAAGAGATGTTAGGATTAAACGAAAACAGTTCCCCAGGTTCTACAGTCATTGTAAATGAGGTGGATTTAAGTCAGGTAGAAAGTGAGCTTTCAGAAATTCAGACTCAATTAAATAAGCAGAATATTACGATCATTAATCTCCAGCAACAGATGAAGGACAGTACGGATGCGTTATCAAAACAGATTGCGGATTTAAGCAGTCAGATTGCTCAGGCAGATAAAAGAAAAAGTTATGAAAGTTATCTGAATGATTATTTTAAATTTTATAATGAGTTTTGTGTAGCGATAGGAAGCAGTGAAAAAATATTAAACGGAATGTACGATGGGAATCCGACAGAAGATGCGGTAAAGAATGCATATGACAGAGTGTATGAGCTTAAAGGAACTGCTTCTGTTAATTATCGTACAGAAGTAGAGAATCTTGGTAAGTATATATGCGGAAAATATCAATCCACGAATCCTGGCTCATTGATTGATATTTTATGTGAATACTATAAACTGGCGGGATATAATGAAACGCAGATATCGGAAGCGATTCAGCAGTTTGTTGCACAGACTTATTATGCGTATTGTCTGGCTAATTATTATTATATGGCAGTAACCTTATATCAGTCTACATATGTAGAGGAAAATAATCTACAGAATTATAAAACGGATTATAATGATGTTTTAACTAAAGCAGAAATAAAAAGTAATGCTAAGGAAATGTTGGAAAACAGTATGGCAACAACAGCACAGATTTTCTATGACCTGAATAAACATTTTTGTTCAGTGGAGGATCAGAAAGTACTCTATGAGGGAGCGGGTGGTACAACTAATCGTACAATGAATGGAAGCCAGATGGATGTAGAGCCGGGATCAAGTGTTTCGTTGCCAGATTCTACACAGATTCTGGATTCCTATTTTGGAAGTGATTACAGCAAGATGTTTGGAAATATATGTACATATAGCTATGAAGTTTCTGACAGTTCAGATAGAAGGAAATAAACTGAGTTTTGACGATAGTATCACAGAAGGGAAAGAAATTACAGTAAATATGTATTGTACCGTTTCTGATCAGAAGATAAAGCTTCATACCTATACATTTACCTGTAAATCAGGCAAGTTATCAGGCGGTTACGGAACAGTGGAATATCCATATGTGATTCGGACAGTAGATGATTATGACAACTTTACAAACAGCGCAGATTTTTCAAATGCAGTAATATCATTAGAAGCAGATCTTGATTTTTCAACTACATTATTCCTTCCAGTGTCTAACGAGTTTAAAGGACAATTCTTTGGAAATGGACATAAAATTTCTAATATTGATATAACGAATATTTCTTACAGCAGTGGAATGTTTGCAAGTCTTTCCGGTGTAGTTGTGGATCTTGTAATAGAAAATGCTCGGATAAACCCGAATTTGGCAAAAAACAGTATGGGTATTATAGCCGATACAGTAAACCAAAAGGGAAGGATTGAACGGTGTGAAGTTATAGACAGTCAGCTGATCTATGGTGAGAACAGTGTATTATATATCGGAGGAATTGCCGGAAAGGTAAACGGAGGCAGTTTGAAAGGATGTCTGACACGCAATGTACAAATAGTTGTCGGAAATTATCAAGATACAAATCAAAGTGGCTTTGTTGGAGGAATTGCCGGTTGCGTAGATAACAGCGGCAGCATAGAATACTGCGGAAGAGAAGAAGGAAGTCTTACGTCGTGGTATCAAGGAACAGAGTCTTCTGGAAGTTATCTGGGTGGAATCGTGGGAGTGATTTATCGTTCCACGATGAATAACTGTTGGAGCTTTAAAACCGGTGGTACGAGTACGGCTAATGCAGATTTTGCAAAAAATCAAAAAATAGGAAGTTTTGTTGGTCTTTGCTCTAATTTAAAGTCTAAAAACAATATTATATATTCAGGAACAGATGCAGAGACAAGTAGTGTGAGCCGGGGAACTTTTTCTAACAAACAACAAGGAGATGACCCACAAGTTCTTCAAAAAGAAGATTTTAATTGCAGTCAAGTTGGATTTGAAGGGGCAGGATATTTGACGAATGCCGACAGTACAGGAAATCCACTTCGTCTTCACCCTATTGAGATGAAACTCTATACTGATACTGTGAAAAAAGCATATTATTATGGGGAGAATCTTGAACTGAATGGTTTACGTGTACAGTTGAGACGAGGAAATGCCGGTATGTTAGGTGTGAAGCTGTATAACGTAGATACAGATTACAATGCGAAAAAAGCAGGCAACTATCAAGTGAAGATATCTGTTGGAAATCTGAACAGTAAGTTTGAAGTAACTGTAGCAAATAAACCACATACTTATGAACAGCAAAGTATAACACCAGCAACATGTACAACTAAGGGAAGTGTTTCTTATAAGTGTAAGGATACAGGCTGTAACGAAGTTCTTTCCAGTGTGCTTTCGGCACTTGGACATAAGATGGAGCATCATAAAGGAAAACAGGCAACGTGTAAAGAAGAGGGAGAGAAAGAATACTGGTATTGCACACGTTGTAAAAAGTATTTCTTAGATGAAAAAGGAACGAAAGAAACGACAAAAGCAGGACTGGTAATCTCCGCGACTGGACATAAAATGGAGCATCAAAAAGGAAAACAGGTAACGTGTAAAGAAGAGGGAGAGAAAGAATACTGGTATTGTACACGTTGTAAAAAGTATTTTTTAGATGAAAAAGGAACGAAAGAAACGACAAAAGCAGGACTGGTAATCTCTGCGACTGGACATAAAATGGAGCATCATGATAGAAAAGAAGCTACCAATAAACAGGCTGGAAATATAGAATATTGGTATTGTACACTTTGTAATAACTATTTCTTAGATGAAAAAGGAAAACAGCAGGTGGAAAAGGATAAAGTAGTCATTTCTGTTCTTCCTGTAATTCCGGATTCTGAAAAAGATAGTGATAAAAATAATTCCAGCACAAATACTACCCAGAAAAAAATACTGACCAAAGGGACTAGTTTATCAGATCAAAAGACGGGTGCAGTGTATAAAATCACTATGGAAGGAAAAGAAGTAAGCTATAAGAAACAAAGTACGAAAAAGAAAAAGATAGTTATTCCTGACCAGGTTACAATAAATGGATACACCTATAAGGTAACTTCTATAGCTGATAATGCATTCAAAAATAATAAGAATATAACGACCGTTATTATTGGTAAAAATATAAAACGGATTGGAAAAAAAGCTTTTTATGGATGCAAATCTTTAAGGAATATTACAATAAAAACAAAACTTCTTAAAAAGAATACAGTAGGAAGTAAAGCCTTTACTAAAGCAGGAAGTAAAAATTACAAGAAGTTGAAAGTTAAAGTACCAAAGAAAAAATTAAAATTATATAAAAAGATACTCAGAAAGAAAGGATTATCTAAAAAGGCAAAAATGAGATAATAATTTTACATCTACTAGAGTGTGTTTGAAAAATAAAAGTTATACAAAACACAAGAGTTATTACTGCTTGTTGATACTGAAAATATCAAAAATAAATATTATTTATATCATAATTGACATATTTTAAAGACATATATGCAGTATATAATAATTGATTTTGGCAATATAAATAACTTTAAATATTTTTCAAACACACTCTAGAGTATTTTTCTCACAAACTCTAGAGTTAAGAAACAGAATCTGAAAAAGTCACTATGTAAAGTTTGTACCGTAGCATTTATTATGCAGCGAGCGATACGAAGCAGCTTTACATAGTGGCTTTTTTAATTTACTATTGATAAATGAAAATGCCAGTTCAACTTCTACTATATTTTTGTAAATATATAAGTTAAACTATAAAGGGCAGAAAAGAGTAAAATTTATTTACAGTTTTAATATAAATGGCGTAGAAAGGATGCTTGATTTTATGGGCGAAAAGTTATTGACTGCCAAAGAGACAGCGGAAATATTAAAAGTAAGAAAGAATACAGTGTATGATATGATCAAGAGAGGGGATTTGAAGGCTTCAAAGCTTGGAAAGCAGCTTAGGATTCGCCAGGAAGATCTTGATTTTTATATTCAATATGGAAGCCAGGCGAGTACCATGTTAAATGAAGGTAAGACACAAACAAATGATATTGATAAAGATGAATTTGAAAAAAATATATTAAATATACCAAATGGACCGACTGATATGGCAGGAAGAAACAAAACAACACAGGAGGGAATGGCAAATCAGATTATCATCTGTGGTCAGGATATGATTCTTGATCTGTTGGCGAATCGCCTGAATCAATGTGTAGAGGAAAATGTATTTCGTTCTTATAAAGGAAGCTACAATGGATTGTATGCAATGTATCAGGGAGAAGTAAACGTAGCAACAGCGCATTTATGGCATGGAAAAACGAACAGTTACAATATTCCGTATATCAGCAGTATGCTGCCGGGAACGGATGTAATTGTTCTTCATTTATTAAAAAGAAAGCAAGGTTTTTATGTAAAGAAGGGGAACCCAAAGAGAATTCAATCTTTTGAAGATTTAAAAAGAGCTGATGTAACAATCGTAAATAGAGAACCGGGTAGTGGAGTAAGAGTTCTTGTCGATGAAAAATTACGTCAGGCAGGCATTTTCACACAGGAAGTAAATGGATATCAGAAGGTAGTAAATTCACATCTTGAAGCAGCAGCGACAGTAAACAGGGGAGAAGCAGATGTGGCAGTTGGAAGCGAAAAGCACAGCCTGTCTGTACCAGGAATCGATTTTATTTTCATACAGGAAGAAAGTTACGATATGGTAATCCGAAAAGAAGATTTCACTAAGAAATCTTATCAGAAAATGATAGAAATCATTCGTTCCCCAGAATATCAAAAAGAGGTAGCCGGACTCGGCAGCTACAATGTAGAAAACATGGGAAAAATTATTTATTCTGACTGTGGTTGCAGACCCTAACTTTTATTCTCAGATGTCCCATTCAACTACTATACTCTAATAAATCCAGAGCAAGCAGCAGCTCCCCAACTTTCATCCCCAAATCCCTCCACCATTGCTATAATAATTCATCCAAATCTAGCATATTAAAAATTATTAGTAACACTAAAAAATTGTTAGATTTTGCTGCATATTTATTGACAAATTCTGGTGCATAAAATATAATGTAATAAAACGAAACAAAACAATATAAAACGCAATAAAACGAGGGGAAATTATGAGAAACATGAAGTTTGTGAAGAGAATTGGCGTTGCAGTTTTAGCAGCATGTATGGTTTTATCCTGTGTAGGATGTAGAAGTTCATCTAACAAAGGTGCAGCAGAAGGAACAACAGAGGTTGCAGCAGAAGGTGGACAGACTAAGATTTCTGTAGCTGCTGCAGCAAGTCTTCAGGCTACATTTGATGATGAACTGATTCCTTTATTTGAGAAAGAGAATCCAGGAGTAACCGTAGAAGGAACTTACGCAAGTTCAGGAGATTTACAGCAGCAGATTGAATCTGGATTAGATGCAGATGTATTCTTCTCCGCAGCAACATCTAACATGGACGCATTAGTAGATGAGAACCTTGTAGATAAAGATACTGTTGTTGACTTATTAAAGAACGATGTTGTATTAATCACGCCTAAGGATTCTAAGTTAGGAATTAAGGGTTTCAAGGACATCACAAAGGCGGATACAATTGCAATCGGTGATCCTGAAAGCGTACCAGCAGGTAAATACGCAAAAGAAATTCTTACGAACTTAGGTGTTTACGATGAAGTTGAGAAGAAAGCAAGTCTTGGAGCAAGCGTAATAGAGGTATTAAGCTGGGTTGCAGAGGGAAGTGCTGACGCAGGTATCGTATACGCAACAGATGCACAGACAGAGAATACAAATGGTGATGACAAAGAAGTAGAAATCGTAGCAACAGCAGAAGATTCTATGATGCAGACACCAGTAATCTACCCGGTAGGTACCGTTTCTTCTTCTGCACATAAAGACGAAGCAAAAGCTTTTGAAGATTTCCTTCAGACAGATGAAGCAAAAGCAATCTTAGAAAAAGCAGGATTCACAATTAACGAATAATTAAAAGACAGGCTGGATGTATATGACAATGGATTTATCACCAATTATTATATCTTTAAAGACAGCTACCCTCAGTATTATTATTACATTCTTTCTGGGGGTGGCTGCGGCCCAGTTTGTTTTCCGTCTTAAGAGTAAGACGATGAAAACAATATTAGATGGGTTATTTACCCTGCCGCTCGTGCTTCCGCCAACAGTGGCAGGATTTTTTTTACTTTATATTTTCGGGATGAGAAGGCCGATCGGTAAGTTTTTAATTGAATATTTTGCAGTAAAAATCGCATTCTCATGGGGAGCAACCGTATTAGCTGCGGTTGTGATCTCATTTCCATTAATGTACCGATCAGCAAGAGGAGCCTTTGAGCAGGTAAATCCTGACGTGCTTTCTGCAGGAAGAACACTTGGAATGAGTGAGTGGAACATTTTCTGGAAAGTGCAGATGCCGATTGCATGGCCAGGAGTTATTTCCGGAGCAGTTCTTGCATTTGCCAGAGGACTTGGAGAGTTTGGAGCAACAGCAATGATTGCCGGAAATATCAGAGGAAAGACAAGAACACTGCCATTAGCTGTATATTCGGCAGTTGCATCAGGAAAAATGGATGACGCGGGGCAGTATGTAGTGATTCTTGTAGGTATTTCCTTTATTGTAGTTGTATGTATGAATTATTTTTCTATGGAAAAGAAAGGCTAGAATTATGGCATTATCCGTTCACATTAAAAAGAAATTAAAAGATTTTGAGCTTGCTGTAGATTTTGATATGGATGAAGGTATTGTCGGATTTTTAGGTTCTTCTGGCTGTGGAAAAAGTATGACCTTAAAATGTATCGCGGGAATTGAGACACCCGATGAAGGAAGAATCGTCCTTGATGATGAAGTCCTTTTCGATAAAAAGTCAGGAATTAATCTTTCGCCACAGAAGCGTAAGGTAGGATACCTTTTTCAGAACTATGCATTATTTCCACATATGACAGTAAAGCAAAATATCGAGGCAGGACTTGCAGCATCAGGCAAGTCAAAACAGGAGAAAAAAGAAATAGTGGAACGTCTCTTAGAACAGTTCCACATAAAAGAATTGGAGAACTCTTACCCAGTCCGTATTTCCGGCGGACAGCAGCAAAGAGCCGCCCTTGCCCGAATGATGGCAGCAGAGCCAAAGTTTTTATTGTTAGATGAGCCATTTTCTGCATTAGATGCTTATTTAAAAGAAAAATTAATGCAGGAAATGATGACATACCTTAACCAGTTTAAAAAAGGGGTTATTATGGTTTCACACAGTAGAGATGAAGTGTACCAGATGTGCAGCGATACAGTTATTATGCATCAGGGGATGATAGAAACATTAGGAAAAACAAAAGAAATATTTGATAATCCGGGAACCGTGAATGCAGCGAGGCTTACTGGCTGTAAAAATATTTCCAGAGCCACAAAAACTGGAACACATGAGGTATATGCATCCGATTGGGATATAAAACTTACTTTCCCGGAACAGACAGAGATTCCATCAAATCTTACCCATGTAGGAATCCGAGCACACGAAATTCATCCGATAGTCTCTAAAGATACAAATTTAAAAGATATGGATTCAAATGAATCTATAAAGTTAAATACAATGGACTGCCAGTTAGAACGCATTTCTGAAGCACCATTTGAGATGTATCTTATTTTGCAGAATAAAAGTGGAAAAAATACGAGTCCGCTATGGTGGAAAGTCACTAAAAAGGAGTGGCAGGAAATTGGGGAAAAAGTTCCAGAAACGGTGGAATTGCCGGCAGAACATATTATTTTGCTGAAATAGTAACTGCCGCAGGCAGGGGCGAGATGCCTGTTGGAAGATGAATAATTATTCTATGTGGGTAAACTTTCCTGACTTTGAATATCCTTAGAATAAATATTTATCTCTAAATCATATATCCTATATCTGTGGCATTCAATCCACAAGTGACAGAATCACAGATATAGGCTTTTTTCTCAGGCGTCTGTTTATCCAATAAATTAAATCAATCCAAAATGCTTCAACGCATTCCTGATTCCATCTCTTTCAATCGGAGTAGTGACATAGGATGTATTCGCCAGTACTTCAGGATAAGAGTTTCCCATTGCAATACTATTCTTTACATGTGTAAGCATAGACAAGTCATTTGTGCTGTCACCGAATACATAACAAGAAGCTAAAGATTCACCCAAGTGTTCTACAATATAATCAATACCGCCAGCTTTAGAACAGCCTTTTGGAACAACTTCTTCAAAACCGTAAGGATGCATTTCTTCTCTTGCGATAAAGTCGAAATGTTCTTTTGTGCGTTCGTGGAACAAGTCAAGGCTGCTGTTTTCATCAGTTAGAATGACAAATTTATCGAAATCTAAAACAGGGTCATCAAAAAAGCGGATGGGCTGTTCAAGATTTGTTTTTGCATAAGAGTTACGAATGGCGGTAATAGGGGCGAAAGGTTTTTCTGTTTTCTGAAAATAACAGGACTTGCGGCCCTCATATACAGCCTGAATTTTACATTCTTCTAAAATACTTTGCAGACTGTGCTTCAAATCTTCATCAAGATCATAGTGATAAAGAGTCTTACCGAGGAAAATAACTTCCGTACCGCAGCCACAAACATAGCCGTCAAAAGGGAATTCCTTAATGGCTTCTGGCATAAATCCATATGTACGCCCACTGTTGATAAAGATATAGTGCCCATTTGCCTGTGCCTGCTTTAAAGCCTCAATTGTACTGTCAGGAATATATCCGGGAATACCTCCGGCAAGGAGTGTACCGTCAATGTCGAAAAACAGTAATTTTCTATTCATAGTGTAAAATGTCCTTTCGTAGAAATATTCATTTACAATTTGTAAAAGATTATTAATGGCTAAGTTGATGTCTTTATTTAAAGAAAGTTCTGTAGTACAACGGTTTAATATAGAAGCAATCTCAAACTTCATATCAAGTTCCCGTTTATCTTGTGCAAGCTGACCTAGTTTCTGATTTTTCGTCTGCTTCTAAATTCGGTGGTGACATCCTCCCCCACCTGTAGAGGTGGTGGCTTCCCAACCTCGGCAAGTTTGGTTCTCGTTCGATAGCACTACTGTGCTAAGCATATGCGAGCTATCCCCGTGTGTCCCACGGTTGTATTTGTTCTCTAAGGTCATGCATTTACCAGACGCATTCCTTCATTTCTGATATTTATCGCCGCATTTACATCTCTGTCGTGATGGGTTCCACACTGCGGACAATCCCACTCTCTTAACGCAAGATTTTTCGTTTTTGCATTTTTGT
>ENA-OPDE01000766-OPDE01000766.1-human-gut-metagenome-genome-assembly--contig:-NODE-766-length-13939-cov-2.180063_pt1 | contig 13939 bp, 10 predicted proteins | sample MGYA00241261_ERZ501502 | MGnify/ENA primary metagenome ERZ501502 (study PRJEB25962, sample SAMEA2042450) | human gut metagenome | biome: human gut; feature: human-associated habitat; material: faeces... | reverse complement strand
ACATACTGCAGACGGATTCTGCTCAATTACACTCAATGATGTAGATTATCTGGAAGCTCAGAATAAACAGGTTCTGGTCTGCCTTTCAAATGGAACTACTTTAAAAATCCGCGAATTATTTGCAAAGTGCGAAGGGATCTTTACTCCGGAAAAAGGATTCTTTAAATGTCACCGAAGCTATATTGTAAACCTGTCCCACATAAAACAGTTCACAAGAACTATGGTCACTACCGGCATTTCCTCTGTCCCTATTTCCAGAAATAACTATTCTGCATTCAAAGATGCCTATTTTTCATATATGTTTGATTCTAACTCCGGTTAATCCGATAATTACAGCATTTGCGGGTTACTATCCCCTCCGTTCTCAGCAATACATTTCGCAGTTCACTGCTTTTCGTACACCCTCACATATTCTTATCGTTCCATTTCATGTGCCTGTTTGTAGATTTCACAGGCAGCATAATTCACACATCTGTCATGTGCACAATCCATAAATGTGAGGGTTCTTTTATCTCCTTCCATCGTATATTCGCAGCAGACAGTCTGCCCTCCATTACATGTTCTGCAAAATCCCGAAATAAACTCTTCTTCTATCTCCATTTTATCCTCCTCAATTTTCCTTATATCTCATTATCCTTCCGAGAAACAAAAATACAGGCAACAATACATTCGTTACTGTTCACAAATATTTTTATTTATTCGTCCGTTTTTTGTTGCATTTTACAACAAACAGATTTATAATCAGTATAACATAGAAATGTGCGGAAACACTATAACAAACATAAAATAATCGTAACTGTTCAGTACCTTCACAGTTACGAGTCAAAATCCATTAAAAATCGCCTTCGGCGATGGGATTTTGACTTGTATGTCTCAGGATTTTGGCATGTTCATGCCAAAACACCTCGCGGGATAGTAGACTGCTGAATAGTTACAAATTATTAATGTAAATATCAGGGCATATTCGAATAATCATTTCTAAACTTTTTCAAATATGCTCCGGAAAGGAACTTTTATACTAATGAAAACCAAGATTCAGGATATGACCTCCGGTTCACCGGGACGGTTGATCATTCTTTTTGCAATTCCCCTGATGCTGGGAAATATCTGTCAGCAGCTTTATACAATGGTGGATACCATGGTTGTTGGCCAGGTTGCAGGTGTGGAGGCTCTTGCCGCACTGGGTGCTGTTGACTTTCTGATGTGGGTTGTCACAGGAATATCCACAGGACTCACCCAGGGATTTTCCATTCAGCTCTCCCAGTATTATGGGGCAAAGGATTTCGAAAATCTGCGTAAATCTCTGGCTCACAGTTACCGGCTGACCGCATTCATCGCAGCCGGAGTATTGATTCTCAGCCAGTCATTTGCTTCGCTGGTATTAACAGGGCTGCATACACCTTCCAATATTATCGGAATGTCTCTGTTATATCTGCGCATCATTTTCTGTGGAATCCCCGCCACAGCAGCCTATAATATGTTTGCCTCTGCCCTAAGGGCTATGGGGAACAGTAAAACACCGCTGACCGCAATGATTATCGCATCTGTGCTGAATGTCTCACTGGACATCCTTTTTGTGGCAGGCTTCGGATGGGGTGTGGCAGGAGCAGCAATCGCAACTGTGATCGCACAGAGCTTCTCCGCTGTTTACTGTTTCCTGATTTTACGCAGAATTGATATCGTTCATCTGACCAGAGCAGATTTTATGCCTGCCTCCGGCATGAATGCCCGCCTGATGAAGCTTGGTATTCCTGTTGTATTCCAGAATATCATCATCGGTGTGGGCGGTCTGGTAGTCCAGTATGTGATCAATGGCTACGGTTTCCTTTTTGTGGCAGGATTTACAGCTACAAACAAGCTTTATGGTCTGTTGGAAATGGCTGCTATTTCCTATGGATATGCCATCGTTACCTATGTGGGTCAGAATCTGGGAGCCGGAAAGATTGACAGGATCAGAAAAGGCGTCCGCAGCAGTATGCTGCTTTCCCTGCTTACCTCACTGATCATTTCTGCTGCCATGTTTTTATTTGGAAAAAATATTCTCTCACTTTTCATCTCAGGTGAACCGCAGCAGACACAGCAGGTACTGGCAATTGCTTTTAAATACCTTTCTATTATGGCTGCCATGCTCTGGGTTTTGTACTTTCTGTACGTGTACAGATCTGCACTTCAGGGGCTGGGAGATACCTTAATGCCTATGGTAAGTGGTATGGCTGAATTCGTCATGCGTATCAGTGCTGCACTGATTCTTCCCCATTTTATCGGACAGGACGGTATTTTCTTTGCAGAGATTGCAGCATGGAGCGGAGCCACTGTGATCTTATGCATCAGCTATTATGTACGGATGCATAAATATCATTAAAACAAAACAGGCACATAGTCCCGGATATCCGGTATATGTGCCTGTGAAGCGTGTAAAATTATGTAAGATTCTTAATCCATTTATATTTCTTATAATGTTTATAGACCACCGGCAGTTTAATGATCTCGTCCAGATTGAGTACAAAGTAGACAACCATAACCGGCAGTTTCAGGATAAATGCGCAGATGCATCCCAGAGGAACAATGATACACCACAGAGTTACAGAATCACACAGCATTCCAAATTTGGAGTCTCCACCTGCTGCGAAGATTCCTCCTATTGTCATACAGTTTACTGATTTTCCTGCGATGTAATAGGAAGAGATCAGCAGCATTTTTTGCAGATATCCGCGGGCTGTCGGGGTGAGATCTACCATTTTTGTGATAAATGGGGATAAGGCAATCAGGACAAGGCCTGATACAATTCCTGCAATAATCGCAGTTTTGGTAAGTGTCTCGCCTACCTCTTTTGCTTCCTGCAGACGGTCTGCACCAAGACGGTTTCCCACTATGATACTGCCTGCATTTCCAAGTCCGAGGCAGAAGCATACAACAAGATTTTTGGAAATATTCGCTATTCCATTGGCGGCAACAGCATCCGTTCCCAGATGTCCCATGATCACAGAATACATGGAAAAACCTATTCCCCATGCAAGATTATTGATCAGTAACGGAACTGTTTTCTGCCAAAAACGGCCAAATAACTTTTTCTCACAGCTTCTGAGACTGAATTTTACAGCTCTGATCCTGCACAATACATAACCAACACTCCACAGGAACTGCACAACTGTTGCAAGTACGGTTGCCAGTGCAGCACCTTTAATCCCCATCTTCGGGAAGCCGGACAGGCCAAAAATGAAAACAGCATTCAATGCGATATTGAGAATTACCATAACCCCATTGATCAGGGTACTCATATTTACTGCACCACAGTTCTTCATGATTGCCAGGAAAGTCTGTGCAATTCCCGAAAACACATAGGAAATGCCGATGACTCTTAAATACTCACTTCCCAGAACGATCAGAGTTTCCTCATTTGTCAGGATTCTCATGAGCTGTTCCGGAAAGAAAAGGGTTCCTGCCAGAAATACTACTGCAATACATCCACAAATCTTTGTCACAAGGCTGAACACCTGGGAAATACCTGTGTAATCCCCTTTTCCATAATATTGTGCCACAAACATATTCTCGCCTGCCATAAATGCAAACATAAACAGATTAAATACAAAAGTAACCTGTGTGGCCAGTGATACAGCTGACATGGCATCCTGGCTTAACTTTCCCAGCATGATCGCATCACATGCTCCGACCAGGGCTGTCATGAACTGCTGAAGTGCAATCGGAAGTGCCAGCCTGACTATTTCTTTTCGTAAACTTCGTTTACGCTCATCCATTATCTTTTTTGCTCCTGTTTAAAATATTATTGATACTCATCAGTCAATTTTCAGAATCATATTCAGGATTCTTCTTGCGCTGAGACGGATCTCTGCTTCAGTAATAAATCCTTTTTCGTATGCTTCTTTTATGCGTTCCGGATATCCTGCTGCCATCTTGATATCGTTTCCTGCCTTTGTTTCACGGTAATGCTCTCCGAAGGTCCACCAGTCTGTTGTAACCACTCCGTCGAATCCCCATTCATCCCGGAGAATACCTGTCAGGAGTTCTTTGTTCTCTGAAGCGTGGATGCCGTTGATCAGGTTATAGGAGGACATAATTGTATATGGATGAGCCTCTTTTACAATGATCTCAAACTGTTTCAGATAAATCTCACGGAGTGCTCTCTCTGATACTCTGGAATCAGAATCCTTACGGTTTGTCTCCTTATTATTGGCTGCAAAATGCTTCACACTTGCTCCGATATGCTGAGACTGGATGCCTCTTACCATAGCTGCACCTGTCTTTCCTGCAAGGTACGGATCTTCAGAATAATACTCAAAGTTACGGCCACAGAGCGGGCTTCTGTGAATGTTGCAGGCAGGAGTAAGCCAGATACTGATATTATTTTCTTTTACTTCTTCCGCTCCTGCTTTACCAACTTTCTCTACCAGTTCTTCATCCCAGGTGCTGGCAAGAAGTGTGGCACATGGCCAGGCAGTTGTGTTCACTCCGCATTTCGGAAGAATACGAAGTCCGGCTGGTCCGTCTGCAGTCATCACATTCGGGACTCCGTATTCCGGAAGATTTCCCATTCCAAATGTATTAGCACATCCTGTGTTTGGCTGTCCGCCAAGGAGATTGATACAGTCATCCAATGTCAGGATATCCATAAACTCATCCAATGTCATTTTACCATCTGCTACATCAGAGAAGTGAACTCCCTTGGAATCAAGAAAATCAAGAAAGTCTATTCCCTTTTGCCCTCTTGTATCAGGACATGGAAGACCGATGGCATATTTATCCTGTCTCGGAAGTCCTTCTTCTTCCACATATTCACGCTGTGGAAGTTCCTCATAAGAACCGTCCGCAAGCATACGTTTCTGAAGATGATATGGTGCTGCCTTCCGGCTTAACTGCTCAGTTACTGTATCTTCTTTTACTACATATGTAAAGTCAATCTTCGCTGCATCTCTTACGTTTGTACCAATATAGATTGCATATTCTCCTGCTTCCAGAACATATGCAGACTTGCATACTTTGCCCAGATCATCGTAAGACGCCATCTGATTTACAGGAAGTTTCAGGGTAAGGATCTGGCGTTCACCCGGCTGAAGAATGCTGGTCTTTTTGAATGCTCCCAGCACTTTCGCAGGCTTTCCGAGTTTACCCTGTGGTGCTCCGTAATAGAGCTGGACAACTTCTTTTCCTGCTGTTTTTCCGATATTGGTTACTTCAGTAAGAACTGTGATCACACCGTTTTCTTCGGAAGCACCAGTCACCTTCCAGTCAAAATCTGTGTAGGAAAGTCCAAATCCAAACGGATAATTTACTCTCTCCGCTGCACCCGGAATTGTCTCAAAGTAACGGTATCCTACATAAATATCTTCGGTGTAATCTACATAAAATGCAGACTCATGGAAGTTTGCTGTGGATGGATAATCTTCCAGATCTTTTGCATAAGTATCGGATAATTTACCGGATGGATTAACATCACCACAAAGTATATCTGCTGTTGCAAGCCCGCCTTCCATACCGCCCTGCCATGCCATCAGTACTGACTGGATGTCGTCGCAGTCTCTGAACCATTTCGTGTCCACGATACCGCCAACATTCATCACTACGATTACATTGGGGAATGCTTTCTTTACTTTCTCTACCATGGCATTCTCTGCATTTGTCAGGCAGAAATCACCGTTTTCAAAAATCTTCGCTGACAGCTCAGAGTTTCTTTTTTCCTCTCCGTCAAGAACATATCCGTCCTGTGCTGCTTCACATTTTCTGTCCCATCCTTCGCCTGAAAAACGGCAAATGGTAATTACTGCAGTATCTGTATATTCTCGCGCTTCATTCAGAAGTTCATCCGGAAGCTCCGGCTCAACTGTCATACCCGGTACTGCACCATCTGCGTACTGTTTCTGAATATCTTCCTCATAATATTTTGCAAGTTTATCAAAAACTTCTACTTTTCCCTCATCCTCTTTAATCTTCATGCCCTCATAAAGATTGCGGATGTATTCTACAGTTACATCGCCGCTTCCTCCGCCGCCTTTTACATAATCTACAGTGCCCTTACCAAAGAGTGCGACTTTCGTCCCTTTCCGGATCGGAAGTGTGTTTTTCTCGTTTTTCAGAAGGACCATTCCCTCTCCTGCTGCCATTCTGGAAAGTGCAATGTGTTCTTTACTTCCTGTAACTCTCCGTCCATCTTCTCCCAGCGGAAGCACAGGCTGGAAGAAGCTTCTCTGCCATTTTGCCATTATCTTAATTCTCCTTTAATTCTCCTTAGTCAAGCAGATAAAATCATCCGCTTCGCTACTTGCTTGATTTGGTTAAAGTTCTTCCTTCAAAAATGCAAAAGGTTCTTCATCCTGAAGGAAATGCATAAGCTGATATGCACACATGATTGCTACATTTTCTTCACGCAGAATCCTCTTTACTTCTTCTCTGTCAGCAAGTACAACTTCAATTTCCTCTGTGTCTTCCTGTGCATCTTTACTGATTTCACCTTCCGCATATCCATAAACAGTTGCGCAGGATTCATCTGTCATGCCAACCGTTGTGAAATAAGGTTTCTCAAATGCAGGATCTACTTTCAGAGGTGTGAATTTCAGACCTGTTTCTTCATGCATTTCTCTCACTGCACCTTCATGAAATTCTTCGTTTGGTTCTACCAGACCTGCCGGAAATTCGTAGATATATCCGCCAATTGCGTATCTGTACTGACGTACCAATACAACCCTGTCTTTTTTCTCTCCGTAAAGGCTGTAAATAATTACACCATCCGGAGTATTTTTGCCTGTTTTTATCTTTAATTCGTTAATACTCTTCGCACGTGATGCCACGAAATATGACACAGGAGTGTTGTGAACACTTGTTGCATTTAAATGATACAAATTCAAAAATTTACAGTCTGTCAGTTTCTCAATATTGTGTATCTGTCCCATAATGGATACTTCCTTTCGCTATTCATAAACCTCACATTCAGGTGTTTATATTGTCTGTTTTATCTTACCATATTATCGTGTCTTTTTCTGTTTTTAATTCGCAAAACATCTGATAAAACTCTTCTTTTGCATCAGCTATAATTCCTAACGCAATTTTCTGATTGTAAGAATGTGTAACATTATTTCTTGCCTGCAATGCACGAAGCCACTGCTCCTCATCTCTTATCATTCCGGCTTTATAGGCAGTCTTCAGAATGATTTTCGGTGAACCTGTTGCTCCCTCTGCATATCCATGAATCTCCAGTATTTCTTTCATCATTTTCCATGACTGCTCAAAACAAATTTCATACAATCCTACGAGTCCGGTAATCACTACATTATCATATGGTTCTTCATAATTATAAATATCTTTCATGTTAGACAGTGCATTGCAGAAATTCTCATATTTTCTCATACAAAATCCTCCCTTCCTTCTCTATAGATTCTCTTAATTCATCCTGCATGTCACGATCAAGATTTACAATATCATACTCCAGAAGAGTACTTGTCTCTTCATCCACATCTAACGCAAACCTTGCAAAATCTCCTCCTGTGACTGCAATATCTATATCACTTGTTCTTCTGAAATCCCCTCTTGCTCTCGAACCAAAAAGAATTACTTTTTCAATATCATATTTTTGCGCAAGGTTTCGGATTTCTTCTATAACTTCCGGTCTGATTCCTGTATCATTCATTTTATAAACCTCACATTCCGATGTTTATATCGTCTGTTTTATCTTACCATATTATCGTGTCTTTTTTAAGTCTGTCTGAAAATTTCCGTAATTATTTTTGCACAAAAAAAAAGAACAGCCATAGATTTTTCATCATACGACTGTTCTTCTTTTTTATTTATTGGATTGCCAATTTATTCTTTATCAGATATAAAATCAATCTCCCTTGAGAACTACACGGATTCTCTTATAGATCAGAAATACGATCAGGGATGTCAGAGCATATTTGAATATGTTGAATGGGAAAATGATCATTGCTGCAAATGTAAGAAGATTATTTACAGAACTGTGTACTGCACTTCCCATTTCGATAAATGCTTCTACCGGCATTCCAAAAGCCTTTCCGTATGCCGGAAGTAACACGAATGCATTGATAAAGCATGCAACTACTGCTGTAAGTACGGTTCCAACTGCCATTCCGATCACTGCATGTTTTCTGCTCTTAACAGATTTATAGCGGTAGATCAGACCTGCCGGAACTGCAAATGTACATCCAAAGATGAAGTTTGCCACATCGCCTACACCTGCTGTCATAGAGCCCTTTGTTACCAGATGCACAAGAATCTTCACCAGCTCGATCAGTACACCTGCGATCGGTCCCATTGCGAAGGCTCCTACCAGTACCGGAATCTCAGAGAAATCCAGCTGATAGAAGGATGGTGCCAGGAATGGGATCGGGAATTCAAAATTCATTAATATTCCGGCGAGGGCTCCAAGCATTGCGATCTGTGTGATCGTTCTTGTACGACTCCTCTCCATTACGTTTCCACTTTTTACCGCATAGTAGAGCGTTTTCGATGCATTGGGCGTACCTACTTGTACATTGGCTTTTACATCTTGGAGCGCACGTCCGCCGAGAGTGGTTTTCAACGTGATGGTTTGCGAACCTATGTTTTTGAAGACTAATCGGCCCGGATTTTCGCCGGTATAGGTATTACCTGTTATTTCCGGGTGATCGAGCAAGGTTGTTCCTTCGGGCAATACCCATGTATATTCCGGTTCTTCCGATGCGGCCGGATTTCGTAAGGTCACTTCCAAAGTCACTTCGACGTCGTTGATGACACATATTCTATCATCTTCCGTTTTGGCGACGATCGTAGGTTTAATGTCGTTGATAAGCAAAGGACGAGTCGTATAGTCGTCGCCTACGGTCAATTTTACCTCGTACTGTCCGGGTAAACTGTATGTATGGGTAGGATTAACGTCGGTCGAAGTTTCCCCGTCGCCGAAGTCCCAAGTACATGTACCCGAGATGGCCGATGTATTGGTAAACTGTATGGTGGAACCTACCAGATAGTCGAGTTCGTATCCTTCGTTCGTGATGTGGTAGGTAAACGCTACATCGTCACTGGGATATACATTGTAAGTGGGATCGTTTTCCACACAAGCAGATAACGAAGCCAACAAGACAACCGTCAAACTTATATTTCTTAATGCTTTCATTGTTCTTTCCGTTTCTATTAGTTGACAGTAATATTTTTAATATCGGTATTGCTTATCACACCGTTGGAGTCGCTTACTTGGAATTTTGCGCTCAACGTATAGGTGCAATTGTAGTTTACTCCGTATTCTTTGCCGTCGAAGATGAGTTCGGGCGTGGTTAGAGCTGCAACGATGCCATCGAGCCGGGCTTTATTCTCGTCGGTGATTTCATATACTTCTTCGTTGGCTTCGTTGGTCGTTTTCGTGAAGAGAGCCTCATATTCCTCTTCGGTCATTTTCATGAATCCATCGACAACGATTTTTTTCATGTTTCCGTGGTAATCGGTCTCTATTTGAGTGGTTAGAGCCTCCCGGAAGTTGGTCTCGTAGTCGCCGGGATAATAGGTCTTGAATAAAGTTTCGGTAAAATCGGAACTTCCTACACTGGCCCATGTCACGCTAGCCCATGAAGAGGAGACCGGGAAAGTGGCGTCGAGAATGTAGGACGACTTGGCATCGTCCCACGACACGGTTTGAGGATCGAACTCTTTCACCAAATGCGAGGCGACTACTTCGTCGGTCTCGCTTTCGGTATAGGTGTAACTGATGTATGGGCATGTAACGGCACGATTGATCGTACTGCTCACTCCATACCAAACTTGGGCTTTCTCTATCGTACTGCCGTCGGCATAATAGTAAACTCTGAAATCGAGGTCGCTACCGGCGTTCACGGCATCTTTCAGCTCCCAATAAACGTATGCGGTTTGTTGTCCCAAGTCTGCCCAATCGTTTACAGGGTCGTTGATTTCGCAACCCGATAATCCGGCGATTGCCAGCAGAAGAGACGCTATTTTTACTTTGTTTTTCATATCGAGTGTTATTATTTGTTGTAATACTTCGATTCTTTTCTATTTATTGCCAGATCATAGGTTTGCGCAACCATTGATAGTTTTTGTATGCGCCTAGTCTTTCCAATTCGGCTTTGTTGTATTTTTCTTCTGTTTCGGGGTCGTAGTTGATACGGTTGATCCATGCTTTGGGATCGTCTCCCCAATGAGCTTCATAAATATTATTGGGCCGTTTTAATCCGGGATATACATAGGTATTGTCATATTGTATTCCGTTCTCCTCGCAACTGTAATTGTAGCGACGCATATCGGTCCATTGTTCGGGTTGCAGATAGAGGCAAACATATTTCTGACGCATGATGTGCCCGATGTTGAATCCGTCGGCAGGGAAGTAGGTAGTTACATAGTTTCCTGTTCCGGTTTCATTCCCCAAATAGTTATTGCGATAGCGGGTATAACTGCTTCCATAAATCGAGGAAAGATTGAATCGGTCGAAATTAATTTCGGCAGCTTGCATGGTCAATGAACGGGCCGTCGGCTTGTCGCCGCTCCAATAAGTAGCTTCGGCTTTGATAAGCAGGAGTTCTTCTTCGAGGAAGAGGGGAACATAACCTGTGTTTTGCGTATAGACCGAAACTTTCTTGCCGTCGACTTCGGGGAACAAGGTGGGGTAGTTATCCACTTTGTAGGAAACGTCCATACCGATATTGGTATCGAGATAACGCATTTCAGTACCGGAATCGCTTGTTCCCGAGGGTCCCGGCCGTGCACTCATGAAAGCGAGGATACGAGGATCTTCCGCCCAGCCTTTCAGGTTGTTATGCGATTCGAATACGCCCAATATATTTTCCATGAAATATTTGGTAGGAACAGCCGAATTCAACATGTTGCCACGTCCTTCCCAGCCGAGACCTCCTTGTTCGGTCGATCCGAAGGCTTCGCCCCACGGAGAATTTTGGGCTCCGTTACCGCCGTCGAAACGATAAAGTACATCTTCCCAACCTTCGAGTGCCCGGTTGACAGCTGTAATGATGGCTTGGCATGTCGCCGCATTGTTTTCCCAATTCGGCAATTTGCGAAGCAGTAACCGGGCTTTTAAGGCGTAGGTATAGTGTTTCCATTTATTTAGATCTCCGGCGAAGACCCGGTCGATCGATTGATCGATAGGTATATTGGTCGCGGCTTCGGTATAAGTGGGATCTTCATACATGCCTATCAGCTCTTCTATTTCTTGATTCATCCACTCGTAGATGCTTTCTTGCGTATCGTAGTGCGGACTGTTCGATTCATAGGCTTCCGAACGAGGCATGTCTCCGAACAGGGCGGTTGTCATTTGGGTGGACATTAACCGAAGGGTACGGCCGATGAGTTCCAGATTCCACGCTTGTGCTTCGTGAGCCTCGTCGATGATTTCTTTGGCATTGACACCGATATCGTAGAAGTGGCGACGCCATTGCGGGTGACGGTTCATCGTCAGGAAATCGCCCCAGCCGGATTTGTAAGCGAAACTCGACGTTTGGTTACGTCCGCCGGTAGTCAATGTTTGGGTCAGATAAGCGCCGTATTCGGCATGGTCGAATTGAAGTTGAGCCGAGTAGAACAGCACGACAGGCAATACCTGTTGGGGCAGAACCTCATGAGCGGCATCTTCGTTGACGTTGTCGTACAACCAGTCTTCGCAACTTGCGCCCATGAAACTGATTAACAACGATAATATGATAACTTTATATTTATTCATGGTTCCTTGATGTTAGAATGTTGCGTTTATAGTGAAATTGAAACTGCGGGTGGCCGGGATAGACATATTGTCGATACCCATCGTTCCTGTACCGTAGGCTGCCGAAGTTGAAATTTGCGGATCAGAACCCGAATATTTGGTCAACAGGAAGAGATTGCGGCCTGTAATGGAAGCTCTCAATCCTTTAATGTAGGGATTCCCTTTTTTCAAGAACCGTGTGAAATCATATCCTACGGTGACGTAACTCAATCGGAGATAAGAACCGTCTTCGATAAAATTGGAGCTTACGCCATAGAAATAGGTATTCAGGTTGGTCTGATTCAAAATGATAGGCTTGTTGTTTTGTACATAAGTTCCGTCGGGTTGTGCGACTACACCTTTTACGACTACTTCGCGGTTACGGTAGTTCTCCAACGATTTGTGCATACCGTTGGTAAAGAGAGAGCGTGCGGTTCCGTTATATACGTCTCCTCCTACACGTCCGTCCAGCAAGAACGATACAGTCAAGTCTTTCCATCGGAACGTACTGCTCAATCCCATCAGGAAGTCGGGCTCGCGGTTACCGATATATACGCTCTTGGCCGGGTTGATAATGGGATATCCGTCCTCGTCGATAAGTATTTGTCCGTCGGGAGCACGCATATAGTCCTTGCCTGAAATACCCGTCGTCGAACCGTTTAGATAGGCGGTAGTATAGATATCGCTGAACTGAGTCCCTTGAATTTCGCTCACGTCTTCGGGTAACGATTTTACGACACCCCGATTCAACCCGAAGTTGAGGTTGGCGGTCCATTCGAAATCTTTACTGCGAAGAATGTCTTGGCTTAACGTAGCTTCCACACCGTGATTCTCGATACTACCTTCGTTGCGGACTTGTAGAATAGTTCCCGATGAAGGCGAAACTCTCACGGTTACGATTTGGTTGTTTACCGTAGTCGAGTAGTAGGCTACATCTAAACGGGTACGGCTGTCGAAGAATCTTAAATCGGCTCCGATTTCCCACGACTTTGTCATTTCGGGTTCCAGCGTAATCGCGTAAGAAGCTGTTGGGTCGACACTATATCCTCCGTCGGGGAATGTAGAGGCTTCCCGATAGGCTTTGGTAAATTTGTTGGGAGTAGCATCTTTCCCGACTTGTGCCCAGTTTCCGCGTATTTTACCATAGCTGAACCAGTCGTTACTGATGTGGAACAATTCGCTGAAAATTAAACCTGCTGTTACCGAAGGATAAAAGTAGGAAGATTTTTCGGCTTGTTTCAAAGTAGAGGAACCGTCGTAGCGGGCTGTTCCGCTTAATTGGGCGATTCCTTTATAGTCGAATCGCAATTCTCCGAAATACCCGTATTTGTTTTTCTTGGAGCGGAAGTAGGAAATGGGGTAGTCGCCCGTTTTCATCCAGTTTTCGGTATTCGTATTGTTGAAACTGTAATAGTCTCCTTCCAATACGAACTCCTGTCCCGCCATAGTGGCTTCATAACTTTTGTTGATCATGATTTCGGCTCCGGCCAACAGGTTCATGCTGAAATCTTTGAACAAATCTACTTTGTATGTGGCCAATCCCTGTACCGTGAGTAGTTCGCTGCGGCTAGGTTCGAATTCATAAGAACCGAACTTATAGAGATATTTGGAAATAACGCTCTCGTCCAGTTCGTCTTTATCGAAACGTGGTTTACGATAGGCGTCGGAAGTTGTATATCCTTTGTCGTATGCGATTTTACCGGTGAAGGTCAAATCCTTTATGGGAGTCCATTCGATCGATCCGTTTAAGATGGTACGTGAAGATTGTGTCTCCCCTCCGTCTTCGTAACGCCCCCAATAAGGACTTACTCCGGCTGCAATTTTATCGGCATCTGTAAGGGCATTCCAATTGTCGTAACGGCCACCGTCTTCTATGCTGTAAACGGGTTTCCCCAATGGAGTTTTGTACACACGCATATCGTTGTTGATAGGCCATGTGTATATAGTACTCATTTCGTTTCCGAACGAACGGGATTTCGTGTCGATATAGTTTAATGATGCATTGATTTTTACCCATTTCGAAGGGGTGAAAGTCGCTTTTAACAAAGCACCCATGCGATTCTTGTAATCTTCGGGAACAACACCGTCGGTAGAAGTGTAGTTGAACGATGCATAGGCTGTGAATTTGTCTGTTCCTCCCGAAGCGTTCACATCGTATTTTTGATACAATCCCGTTCCCAAGAAATTCCCGACGTTATCGTAGGTTCTTTCCCCTTCTTTCAAAAGAGGACCCCAACC
>ENA-OPDE01000754-OPDE01000754.1-human-gut-metagenome-genome-assembly--contig:-NODE-754-length-14132-cov-7.204944_pt1 | contig 14132 bp, 10 predicted proteins | sample MGYA00241261_ERZ501502 | MGnify/ENA primary metagenome ERZ501502 (study PRJEB25962, sample SAMEA2042450) | human gut metagenome | biome: human gut; feature: human-associated habitat; material: faeces... | reverse complement strand
CTTCATAAAAAACACCCCAAAAGTTTTGTGTCTAACTTTTGGGGTGCAGTACACATGATACAAATCCAGGTAGACAGATATTTATAAGGCATCCGCTGATTGGCATGTACAGCTGTCAGCGAATAAAGTAGCATCATTCCGGCAGAACGGATAATAACCGGATATTTCATGCGCTCGTACAAGCCGTCGGTCTGTACCTCAAAATACATAAACAGGCTGGAAAGTCCTATCAGAACAAAGCCCATCGAGAAAAGGTATTTCAGATGTACTCCTTTTGACCCCATGGCAATAGCAATAATGCAACCGATAAAATAACCGGCTATACTCCAGTTATTAAGCGACGCATTCTGCCAGTTGTCTATCTTCATACCAACTCCTGCAAACACACTGACAAACATGGCACTGGAGTTGAAAATCATCAGCAACAGAAAGAGCAGGATACCCATACGGATAGAGCGCAACTTAAACACATCCATCAGAAAATAAGGCGAATTATGGTTACGTTCCATATAGACAAACAGTATGGCAAACACAACAGCCGTCGCGGTAGCCCAGCAAATAGATGGAGAATCGTACCAGTCGAGCACCTTTCCATACACCAGCACATAAATAGCAGCCGAACACATCACGCAAAATATTACCACACTGCCAAACTTACGCAAGTTGATAGGAAAACGTTTGCCCACATATTTATGATAAGGCATGGTGATAAACACGACCTGAATAGATAATAACAACGCCCCCATCATGAAATAATATACATACTGCCATTCGTACTCATAAGCCAGCCATGCAGTGAGCGAAGTTCCTATCTGCCCCAGAATCATGAAAAACAGATAAATGGTAGGCATACTGGTACTCTTTTCACGGTCAAGCTTATCCCATCCTTCACCATCCACAGGTTCATTGCCCGGAGTTATATTTCGGGTAGCCTCCATCTTGAACGCATATTTGATAAGCGTGAACAGATTGACCATCATCAGCACCATGCGCAGAAATCCCATCACCACACTACAGCCAGCAGGTAAATACTATCGGTCTTGGCACATACGTAACTCAATATATAAAGCAGCGAAAAGCCTACGATGCACATCATTTTCTCACGGCGGATACAGACCAGTTCATAAAAGAACGAAGAGAAAGCCGCCATTCCTACAGAAGTAAGAAAACCAACAAACTGAATATGTTCAGACTGAATACCCAGCCCGCTCAGCATCTCGCCACTGTTTACCGTATACACTCCGCTTGCCGTAAGAATCGGAATAAACAACAGCAACAGAATAAGAATACCCAAAGGTTTGGGAACCCAATTATAAAACGGATAATTTTTCGGACACGAAGGCATAATTCTAATTTATTAGAAACTGAAAAACATGTTTGTCTTATTTTTACTGTCTGGCTTTTACCACTACCATCATTCCGGCAGCCAGACGTTCATTGTCTTCCGATGAAAGGTTCGTAAAATCAATACGTACCGGAATACGCTGCTGAATCTTGACAAAGTTTCCGGCAGAGTTATCAGTCGGGACAAGTGAATATTTCGAGCCGGTTGCTCCAGAAATAGCCGTAATCTTTCCGGTGAACTCCTTATCGCTGATTGCATCTACTGTAATACGGACTTCCTGTCCCACGTGAAGATTCTCTACCTGAGTTTCCTTATAATTAGCTATCACCCACTTCTGCGTATCAGGAAGGATATACGTAATGCTTTGTCCGGCACCAATATATTGTCCCTCTTCCAATGCACGACGTCCCAGCTTCCCGTCACAAGGAGCCAACACAACAGTATACGAAAGGTTAAGTCGTGCCATTTCGAGTGCGGCCGTAGCACGTTGTATGGCAGCTTCCGTACTTTCTCTGCGATTGGAAACTTCCTTAATGCCCGACATGGCAGCTTTTTGCTGGCGCTTTGTAGCCTCCAGTTTCTTTCGTGTAGCCTCATATTCCGTTTCAATCTGCTCCAGTTGTATCGGTGTTGCCGCATTCCGCTTCAGCAGGTTTTCATAACGCTGACGGTCTTTTTCGAGTTTAGCCAGACGAATTTCAATTTCGGCAATAGAAGCCTCATACACAGAAGCCGAATTCTGTGTAGTCTGTAAGGTAGCATCTATTACCGTAGCTCCAGCCATTGCATCTTTCAAGGCAGCTTCAGCCTCCATCACTCGGATACGGTATTCACGGTCATCGAGCACCAGCAAGGTATCTCCCTTCTTGACCGACTGATGTTCGGTGAAATAAATTTTCTTTATATATCCCGACGCACGCAAGTTCACCGGAGAAATGTATTGTTCTATCTGTGCGTCGTTACTGGTTTCCGTCTGTTTATAATCGAGAAAAAGAAAAGCAACCTCTATTACTCCCCACACCAGAATAGCTATTCCAAGCAAACTGGCAATAATCCGGTTACGACGTTGTTTTTTCAGTTTCAAAGCTTTTTCCTGAAGTGTATTATTATTGGTTTTCATAATGCTGACAATTTTAAATGATTAATGAATAGAATTTCCGTTAAACAGTGTTTCCAGCTGCCCGGTAAGTTTTAGCAAACTCAGGTTAGTAACCTGGTAATTGTAATGTGCGTTGATGTAATTGTTCTGAGCTTCACTCATCCGCATCTCATCCTGTAGCACCTCCGTCATCGAAGCGATTCCCTCCCGATAACGGTCGGTCGTAACCTGATACACATCTTCTGCCAACAGATAATTATCTTTCTGCTTCCTGAAATTACGCTGGCTGTTCATCAGTTCGTTTGTAGCATTCAGGTATTGCGTCTGCATATTCTTGAGTGCATTCTCATAAGAAAGCTTCGCATTTTCTATCTCGATCTTTGCCTTCTTCATTTTTGCCCGCTTATCCAGTCCGTCGAAAATAGGAATACGGAGTGTTAGTCCGATACCGCTCGAATTATACCAATGATTGGACGGACCGGAATGGAACCAGTTCTTTGCCTTGTCGGTATATGCAGAATACATCCAGCTTCCGGTAAGGCTTAACGAAGGAATATAACCCTGATCAATCATCTTACACTGTTGTTCGGCCAGTTTTTGCTTCGACTGCAAAAGTTGTAGTTCATACTGGTTATTATCCAGTCCGGTAAGCGATACGGATGTAGCATTTTCTGTATCAACCGGTGTCAAGGCTATTTCCTTATCAGCAGGATAATCAATCACATACTTCAACAGATTCAGCTGCTGTGTCAGCATAGACTGTGCGTTATCATACTGTACCCGCTGGTTTTCAAGATTGATATTCACACGCTTCACATCGACTTCCATCGCCATACCGTTATCATAAAAGGCCTGTGTAATACTGCTCAGTTCGTTCAGACGCGAAATATTCTCTTTGATTAACGCTATCTGTTCGGCTGTATTCTGGCTCAGGTAATACATTTTGCTGATTTGCAAAATCAGATCTTCCCGTGCCTTCTCATACGATAAACGGTTCAACTCATTCATTGTACGGGCAATATCTACTGCCGTATAAACAGTCTGGTTGTACAAAGGCATTTGCAACTGTATACACGCCGAGGCATTGTACTGCAAAGTTTTGGTAACGTTGTAAGGATTTCCATAAGCAGAACCATCGGTAACAGATACCGGAGGATTGAAATTGTCATTGAATCCGGCAACGGCATTAATCTGAGGCAGGAGTTTTGCACGATTTTCGCTCAGTGTATGTTCTCCTTTTCTAATCTCATTACGGCTGCTTTCCAAAGAGAGATTATTCTCTATGCCCAACCGCAGGCACTCTTCCAGTGTGAGGACATCCTGCGCTTTTACAGGAACGAACACACAAAGAGAGGTAAAAATAACTAGTAATTGCTTCATATTATTTCATTTCTTAATCTGAAGCAAAGGTACACTGTTAGCCTGTATGGGTATTATTCATATATAGTGAAGGGCTGTTCATATTTTCCTTTTCTGCATTCTAATCACTTATCATTTGCTAGCCGAAACGCCCTGCCATTCTATTTTCAGGTGATGCAGCATGGTAGTGCTCTCTCCACAACTTCCCGTATGCTGAATCCCCATACCTCCCCAAGCATTAGGAACAATATCAGCCTCTAAACTTACAGACGGTTTCAGATTCTCGTCCGTTACAGGAGATGAAAGCGGAGTGGAAGTTTCGGCATGGGTCGTCAACTTATTCCCTTTAACCTCAAGTACAATGGTGCAGTCGGTACGGTAACAGGTGGAAGATACCGGAAGAGAAATCGCAGTAGTCCTGCCATTTTCGTATTTCATCAGCATGAAATCGACCGCATTGCTGTATTTTGTCGTACGGATAATACGCAAGGCATATCCAGTCAGTGTACGGGTATCGAACTTGATACAGATATCCATATATTGTCCCGTAGCACTTCCAAACCCTTGTCCTGCGGTTTTGCTCGGATCTACATTCAAGGTTATTTTCATGTCTCCATATCTACCTTCCAATGGAGTATATAACAGCCGTGCTCCACGCTGCGCCTGCTGCAAACCCGTTCCGCGCGATCCGTTCATTCCCTCTCCATACATCCAATAGTCCTTATCGGAGAAAAGTTCCCAATCGTAACCTTCCGTATCAAGAGGCTTATATCCTCCTATTGTCCATCCGCCGGAATACAATACAGGCTGATTGGAACAAGGAAAATTTCGAAAATCAGTTTCGAATACATCTACCGGATTTACCTGTTTCCAGCCAATAGGTGATGAAGAAATCACCGTATATTCTTTACCGGGATGACAACGTAAATGTTTGGGTGCTACCGTTGCCATAAGATAATATCCAACGTCCTCTTTTGTTAATCCATAGGTTGTTTCGGGCTTAGCCAACCGTGACACTGCTACCGGATATTTCGTTTTACCCTCTTTGTCAACAGCCCGATACCAGGTAATCAGCGACTCATCTTTCCGTCCCTGCAAATCCAGTTCGTAACTTACCATTGCTTTTCCATCTGCTATTTCCAGCTTCGGCACTTCCACAAAAGCAGGAGCTTCCACAAAATCGGGAGCAACTGTCAGTTCTACTGCACATTCCAATCCATCTTCCGTATAGGCTACAACAGTGAAATGTTTGGTTTCGTCCTCATGATTCATTGCCTTGACCACACACGTTCCGTCTTCTCCGGCAGACAGGCTGACATACTTTTCATATCCCGGCTGAATCTTCCAGTGAACAGAGCTTCCCTGCTGCACATAATTGCAGTGTCTTTTTACGTTGGCAACCAACTTCACCGGATTGCCTCCGGTCTGTACAGAGGCAACCAGCGGAGTGACCGACAAACAGACCGGCAGATTCGCATAATCCCTGCCATCATGTTCTCCGATTGCCCGTACACAATCCTTCACTTGAAGCGGATCCCAGTCATCATCTCCCCGAAGTAAATTATAAGTGTTGTAAATTACCTTACCATTTTCATCTGTCAGGCGGTATGCATGAAGTACATTTTCCTGCTCCATACATACTGTATTATAAGGCTTATCTGCACCTATTACGTAAGGCTGTCCATTCATCGTTACACCATACTGGTAACACCGTAACCAGTCGGACGGCTCGTGTGTCCAGCCTGCATATACAGGCTTTCGAACATGAAACCGGCAATCGACAACAGTCAAAGGTCCCACTCCTTTACAAAAATACTGACGGTCTTCGTCATGACATACATAAAAATCACTGTTCAAGAAAACAGCCCCTCCCATATCCGTCCGCCAGAATGGTTTCTGACCATAAAACTTCAACGTACAGTTCAGGTAAACTCCTGTACCAGTCAACGCATCGTCGGTACTTTCCATATAACATTTATAGAACAAAATACGTTTTGCCCCATTCAAAGGATTCATGTTCAAGCGGCTGATGAAACGGACATTTTCTGCCACAATTTTATCTCCATGACAATAGGCTACATGCGCCTGGGTAATGGCAGACATTCTTTTTTTACGTCCTAATTCTATCTTTAAAGGAAATTCCAGATCGACATTACAATAGTTTCCCATCGTAAGATTCTTCACCGACAAACCATCTCCCCAGAAATCGAACATCGTGAAGTTTCCTACAGCTCCCTGTGTCTGACCGCGACTGGAGGCAAGCACAACATTTTCAGGATTTTTGGTTAACCCGACAAGATGCAGATAAGGACATTTTACTACCAGTCCGAAAGGTTCTTTACCGTCTTTTCCTACCCTTACCTGAGGATCATCAGGATTATCAATCCAATATACATAAGGAGCTATATATACTTTCATAGGCTCTGCTTCTGTTCCGGCAACAAAAGCCTTGGCTGCTTCATTAAAGCTATTGAAAACAAAAGGATATCTGGCCGTCACTTCATCGGACAGCTGCCCATCGATAAAAAAGGTTTTATCTCCCAACTCTATTTCCTTTCCTTCATAGAGAATCTTATTTCCTAAAAACTCTATAGGATTTGTAACATCCAACGAACGATATCCGCATACAGACTGAGCCGGCAAAAACTCACAAAAGATTATCCAGCAAAGTAAAAAAGAACAAAATTGTGTTTTCATTATCATGTCGTGTTTTTCAATATGATGACAAAAATACAAAGAATACGGAAAAAGGCATGACATATCACTAAAAATTTGATATGCCATGCCTTATAACAGAATATAAATCAGTTTGTCTACAAAGACTATTTCCAGAGATTCAATTTGTTTTTCTGTGCTTCCTCGAGTGAAACCATCTTTACCTGTTTGGTCTTATTCTTTTCACGAAGCTCACGGTATTCACTTTCCAGTTCTTCTGCAAATGTACTTCGAAGATCAAGATTCATCAGGCGTGCTGCTACCGGAGCATTCAGTGAAGCATCTTTCATATATACTACCGGAGCATGATAAACCGGAGCAATCTTCAAAGCTGTATGAAGTTTGGAAGTTGTAGCACCGCCAATCATTACAGGAATATCAAGTCCGGCACGTTCCAGTTCTGAAACGACATGCACCATTTCTTCCAGCGACGGTGTAATAAGTCCGCTCAAGCCGATAATATCTACCTTCTCACGAATAGCCGTTTCAACAATCTTTTCTGCAGGAACCATTACGCCCAAGTCGATAATTTCGTAATTATTGCATGCCATAACCACAGAAACAATATTCTTACCGATATCGTGTACATCTCCCTTTACTGTAGCCAACAGCACTTTTCCTGCACTGCGTGCCCCTTCCTTTTTTTCCGCCTCAATATAGGGCTGAAGGATAGCTACAGCTTTTTTCATAGTACGTGCTGTCTTTACAACCTGAGGCAAGAACATCTTACCGGAACCGAATAAATCACCGACATGATTCATTCCCGACATAAGCGGACCCTCGATAATGCTGACAGCATCCGGATATTTGGCAAGTGCTTCATGCAAGTCTTCATCCAGATAATCGCCAAGACCCTTTACCAATGCGTATTGTAAACGTTCTTCTACAGTCGTTCCTTCACGCCAGGCAAGATGTGAACTGGCTGTTTGCTGCTCACCCGAGTTCTCCTTTTCCGCTTTCAGTTTTTCAGCTGTTTCAATCAAGCGTTCAGCTGCATCCGGACGACGGTTCAGCACCACATCCTCAATCCGTTCCAGGATATCCGAAGGTATATCTGTATAAAGTACAGAAGTTCCCGGATTAACAATACCCATATCCATACCCTGCTGAATAGTATGATAAAGGAATACTGCATGCATTGCCTCACGTATATAATTGTTGCCACGGAAAGAGAAAGAAAGATTACTTACTCCTCCGCTGACGTGTGCGCCCGGAAGATGACGGCGAATCCAACCTGTTGCTTTAATAAAATCGACAGCATAGTTATTATGTTCCTCGATACCAGTAGCCACTGCCAGCACGTTCGGATCGAAGATTATATCCTGAGGACGGAAACCGACCTTCTCTGTAAGAATACGATAAGCCCGTTCGCAAACTTCTATCTTCCGTTCAAATGTATCGGCCTGTCCTTTCTCGTCGAAAGCCATCACGATGACTGCCGCCCCGTACTGCTTGACGGTACGGGCGTGCTCAACAAAAGCTTCTTCGCCTTCTTTCAGTGAAATAGAGTTGACGATACATTTTCCCTGCACACATTTCAGTCCTGCCAAAATAACTTCCCACTTGGAAGAGTCTATCATAACAGGCACACGAGCAATATCCGGTTCTGATGCAACCAAATTGAGGAAGGTTGTCATCTCCTCAGCAGCATCAAGCAATCCGTCGTCCATGTTAACATCGATAACCAACGCGCCGTCTTCTACCTGCTTGCGGGCTATCGACAAAGCTTCATCGTATTTCTTTTCGTTTATCAAACGAAGAAACTTACGTGAACCGGCCACATTACAGCGCTCACCCACGTTGACAAAATTAATTTCAGGAGTCACTTCCAACAGTTCCAGCCCGGAAAGCCAGAGATAATCCGGTTTCGGAGCAGGCGCATGAGGTTTGGCATCTTTAATAAGTTCCTGATACTTGGCAATATATGCTTCGGTAGTACCACAGCATCCACCGATTATATTCACCAGTCCTTCATCGATATACTCCTTGACTTCGGCAGCCATTTCTTCGGGTGTCTGGTCGTATTGCCCCAGACTATTAGGAAGTCCGGCATTAGGGTAAGCACTTATATAATAAGGAGCACGACGGGCCAACTGCTCCAGGAAAGGTTTCAACTGTCTGGCACCAAAAGAGCAGTTCAGTCCGATGGAAAAGATATCAGCATGCTGTACCGAAGCCAAAAACGCATCAAGCGTCTGTCCCGACAACGTGCGTCCAGCAACATCCGAAACCGTAACAGAAAGCATTAAAGGAACTTTTCTTCCCAAATTCTGCATAGCTGTTTCTGCGGCCAGAACAGCAGCTTTCGCATTCAGTGTATCGAAAATTGTTTCTATCAGAATAGCATCTACTCCCCCTTCAAGCAAAGCCTCCATTTGTTCACGGTAAGCTTCAGAAAGTTCATCGAATGTCAATGCACGAAAAGCGGGATTATTTACATCCGGACTCATCGAGCAAGTTTTGTTGGTCGGTCCTACCGAACCGGCAACAAAGCGTGGCTTTTCGGGAGTTCTCGCTGTATATTCATCAGCAATTTTACGGGCCAGACGAGCTGCCGCAAGATTTATCTCACGGCAATAAGCCTGCATATGATAATCTGCCATCGAAACAGCAGTTGCATTAAATGTATTTGTTTCGATGATATCAGCTCCTACCTCTAAATACTTACGGTGTATTTCCTCTATAACATCCGGCCGAGTCAGGCACAACATATCATTGTTCCCTTTCAGCAATCCTGGAAGATCCTTGAAACGCTCTCCCCGAAAATCAGCTTCCGAAAGGTTGTATTGCTGTATCATCGTTCCCATGGCTCCGTCGAGCACGAGAATACGTTCGTTTATTAGTTGTTGCATTTTGAAAAAGCTCTATTTAAATTTAAAACACAGGGAATCGTTTTCCTCATATGCCAAAAGCACGATGCAGACAACTTATATAAACTGTAATTGTCTGCACCATCTTTCCCGATCATCGCTTGAACATGCGATCCATCATACGCTTATCTTCTTTTTCTTTCAACGTCTGGCGTTTATCGTATTGTTTCTTACCTTTTGCCAAAGCAATCACAACCTTCGCCAACCCTTTTTCATTAATATACAGACGAGTCGGAACAATGGTAAATCCAGGCTCGGCAGAAGTACGTTCAAGTTTACGAAGTTCTTTTTTCGTCAGCAACAACTTACGGTCCCGACGAGCTGAATGATTGTTGTACGAACCGTAAAAATATTCAGCTATATGCATATTCTTTACCCACAACTCTCCACGGGAAAAGAAACAAAACGTATCAACCAAACTTGCTTTTCCCTGACGAATAGACTTTATCTCAGTTCCGGTCAACACAATTCCGGCTGTGTACGTATCGATAAACTCATAGTCGAACGAAGCACGTTTATTCTTAATATTTATATTACCGGCGTTTGTTTTCATTAATTCAATATTACTGATAACTTATTAAATATAAATTCGATAATAGCAGGACACACCAAAATGATGATAGTAGCCACAAGAGTAAAGGCAGTCTGTTTGTTCTCCTCAACCTTAAGCCATCTGCGTACCCCCTCGAATACAATTACAATGGTATATATTTGCAATATCCAGTGCAGTACAACTATAGAAAACAGTCCACTGACGATATTCAATACAAAAGTAACTACCATAGAATAGCCCACAAACACAAGTATCCGGTCGTAAGAATCTTTCCCTCCCAGCCAGTTATGATTCAACTTATCCAATAAATAAGCTGAAAGAAAAAAGCCACCGAACAAAGCTACAGCTACAGCACAACAACGAGTCAAAGCTACCTGGAACATAACGGATGAAAAATCTTTTCCGATAAATGTTCCGATAAACTCTGACAAGCCACACAACCCAATAAGAGGATAAACAAAAGCAGGCATTACTGACCTTCCTATCCCCCGCTCTGCAATTTCACTCCACGCTTTGCCTGGAGTAGACAACAAAGCTATTATCTGCTGAAATAATGATTTATAATCCAATGTTATTCTACTTTTTTGTAATAAATCCGAACTTCGGAACTGCAAATGTACAAAAAAGAAATAAAATAAGGCACGAATTATACAGAAACGCTGACATACATTAACATACACAGCCTTATCTGCATAATCCGCACCTTACGGACGCATACTTTATCGAGTATGCTTACTCTATATTTCTCTCTCTTAAATTATTCTGTAACCTCTGAACCTGAAGTGTTACCGGCCAGCTTATTATAATTTTCGACTACTGTCTTATAATCTATTTCGTATGTTTCGCTCTTTACATTGTCTTCGTTGTATTCTGCATTATATGTATTTTGCTCGAATTCGATAACAATTTTATCCGGATTTTTGCCACCGTTTGCAACTTTATATGCAGAAAGAGGAGCAGCCAAAGAGAAATGTCTGAATTCATATGCGCGACTAGTACGTTCCTTATTATCTTCTTCATCAAAATCTTGTATTTTATGACGGAGATGCAATGTCATAGCAGAACCATTGAAATCAGTTGCCTGATCGTAATATAACGTAAAATTATGAAGAGCTACCTCCTCTTTCAAGTCGTCGTTATTATTTGCTGGTTTATAATAATAATAAAGTGGAATAAACACATCATTCAATTTATAGAAAACAGGAGTAACCTGTCCACCTGTACTACCCGAACTTGTAACATCATATATAGGAGCATTGGCATCATCTTCTGTTGGAGCCGAAGGCAAAACATATCCATCTGCCAACTGTGAACAACCATACAGCTGGACATCTATCATCTTAGTAGTATTATTGACGGTTGTAGGGTCATACGAATAAGCAATATATGCATATTTTCCTGATTCCAAATCAGCAGCAACCTCTTTATTAGAAGGAACATATTCATATCCAAACTGATTTTTCAAACTAACAGTTCCCAAAAAGCCAGTAACTTTTACAAAATCTTCCCCACCATAGCTATTGGTATAATCTCCCCCATTCAAGCAAGAGCTAAATCCAATCATCGATGCAAAAGCTGATGCCAACATAAAAAACTTCATTGTCTTCATATTCTTCCTTTATTTATCTTTTATTATTTATTTTTTTTCACTTAAAATGAAAATGAGTAAAAAAGACTGCTTTCTCTATCTTTATTTTTAACTTTTATTCACTATAAACCAAAAACAAGCAATAAATTCCAAAGATTACTCTATCCCTGCAAATTGTTCCAAATGCTCATCTACATACTCAGCAATCTGTGCTGTAACTCTCTCCTCCATATCCATATAGGCCTCTTCCAAATCATCAAACGCTTCGTATTGCTCATACATTGCCATAAACTCATCATCAGAACATTCTTTTTCCAAATCTTCACGATGAGCATCATAAATCTTTTTAGCATCATAAATAAGCTTTGAAAAATCTTTCGCTCCAAACATACGCATCGCCTTGGCAAAAGGATTATCAAAGATATATGGTCCGTAACCATTTTGAATCAACTGTATAAAACCTCCTTCAAGCATTTCTTCACGAAAGAAATGATAACCTAGTAATGTATGCTGATACCCATTCAGTAAAGGCATCGTTTCAGCATTAATTACTCCTCCTGTAACCTCAAGATACTTATGGATAAACACATTCAGAAATTCATCCATTCCAGCTTCGGCTCCACGACGTAGGTCTTCGTCTTTTACTTTAATTTCGACTTCATTCATATACCTAATTATTATTACTTACAGATAGGTATTACCATCCTGCTGATATTACCACCGGCAAAGATACAGGTTTCTTTCGGAAGATAAAAAACATTTTGACAAGCAGAGATTACAAAACAAGAGTTTCAGCAAAAAATATCATTAAAAACCAACAAAAAGTTAGGTTTCAGTGATTGCATAACTAAATAAAACGACTAACTTTGCGTACGAATTAAAGAAGAAATTCCGTAATAAGAAGTTTACGAAATACTTATTTTTTATTACTCATAAAACGTAAAGAATATGACTTATTCACACGAAGTTGAACACATGTGTGTTGTAAAAAAAGGACCTAATCATGGTCCAGCTCCAATTCCTGAAGAAGGAAAATGGGTTAAATCAAAAGAAATCAAAGACATTTCAGGTTTGACTCACGGTATCGGTTGGTGTGCTCCTCAGCAGGGTGCTTGTAAACTGACTTTGAACGTTAAAGAAGGTGTTATCCAGGAAGCATTGGTTGAAACAATCGGTTGCTCAGGTATGACTCACTCAGCTGCTATGGCATCTGAAATCCTTCCGGGAAAAACAGTTTTGGAAGCATTGAATACCGACTTGGTTTGCGACGCTATCAACACAGCTATGCGTGAATTGTTCTTGCAAATCGTTTACGGACGTACTCAGTCTGCTTTCTCTGAAGGTGGTTTGATGATCGGAGCCGGCTTGGAAGACTTGGGTAAAGGTCTGCGTAGCCAGGTAGGTACTTTGTATGGAACTTTAGCTAAAGGTCCTCGTTACCTTGAAATGGCTGAAGGCTATATCAAGACTATCGCTTTGGACGAAAACGATGAAATCTGCGGATACGAGTTCGTTCATCTGGGCAAATTCATGGATGAAATCAAAAAAGGTACAGACGCTAACGAAGCTCTGAAGAAAGTAACAGGTACTTACGGACGCTTCACAGCAGAACAAGGCGCAGTTAAACATATTGACCCACGTCAGGAATAATATAAGGAGGAAAAGACATATGATTAGAGAAGTAAAATTTGAAAGCCAGGACCGTCGTATCAAACAGATTCTTGCTGCTTTGAACGAAAACGGTATCAAAGACATCGAAGAAGCTAACGCTATCTGCGAACAATATGGTCTTGATCCTTATAAGACTTGTGAAGAAACTCAGCCTATCTGCTTCGAAAATGCAAAATGGGCATACGTAGTAGGTTGTGCTATCGCATTGAAGAAAGGTTGCAAAAACGCTGCTGAAGCTGCTGAAGCTATCGGTATCGGTTTGCAGTCATTCTGTATCCCAGGTTCTGTAGCTGATGACCGTAAAGTAGGTCTTGGTCACGGTAACTTGGCTGCTATGCTGTTGCGCGAAGAAACTAAATGTTTCGCATTCTTGGCTGGTCACGAATCATTCGCTGCTGCTGAAGGTGCTATCAAAATCGCTGCAAAAGCAGACAAAGTACGTAAAGAACCTTTGCGTTGTATCTTGAATGGTTTGGGTAAAGACGCTGCTCAGATCATCTCTCGTATCAACGGATTTACATACGTTCAGACTCAGTTTGACTACTACACAGGCGAACTGAAAGTTGTTCGTGAAATCGCTTACTCAAACGGTCCTCGTGCGAAAGTAAAATGCTACGGAGCTGACGATGTTCGCGAAGGTGTAGCTATCATGTGGAAAGAAGGTGTAGATGTATCAATCACTGGTAACTCTACTAACCCGACTCGTTTCCAACACCCAGTTGCAGGTACTTACAAGAAAGAACGTGTTCTTGCAGGTAAACCATACTTCTCAGTAGCTTCTGGTGGTGGTACAGGTCGTACACTTCACCCAGATAATATGGCTGCTGGTCCTGCTTCTTACGGTATGACAGATACAATGGGTCGTATGCACTCAGATGCTCAGTTCGCTGGTTCTTCATCAGTTCCTGCTCACGTAGAAATGATGGGATTCC
>ENA-OPDE01000751-OPDE01000751.1-human-gut-metagenome-genome-assembly--contig:-NODE-751-length-14150-cov-4.324016_pt1 | contig 14150 bp, 8 predicted proteins | sample MGYA00241261_ERZ501502 | MGnify/ENA primary metagenome ERZ501502 (study PRJEB25962, sample SAMEA2042450) | human gut metagenome | biome: human gut; feature: human-associated habitat; material: faeces... | reverse complement strand
CAGCCGCAGGCAGCGGTAAGACCGCCGTGCTGACCGAGCGGGCGGTGCAGCTGATCACCGACCCGGAGCAGCCGGTCAACGCCGACCGGCTGCTCATCGTCACCTTTACCAATGCGGCGGCGGCAGAGCTGCGGGCCCGCATCGGGCAGGCGCTTCTGAAGCGCAGCCAGGCGGAACCCGGCAATGGCGCGCTGCGCCGCCAGCGGATGCTGCTGCAGCGCGCGCCCATCTGCACCATTGACGCTTTTTGTCTGAACCTGCTGCACAAGCACTTTCAGGCGCTGGATATCCCGCCGGATTTTGCCCCGGCAGACCCCGGTACCGTGCAGCTGCTGCGGGGGACGGCACTGGCCGAAACGCTGGAAAACGCCTACCGCGACCCGGATTTCTGCGCCTTTGCAGACCTGTACGGCAAGGGACGCACGGATAAACCGGCGGGCGATGCCATTTTACAGATCTACGATTTTTTGCGGGCACTGCCGGACTACGACCGCAAGCTGGATGAATTTCTTGCGCCATACGAGCAGGAAAACGGCTTTGCTTCCACCTGCTGGCACGACCTGCTGCTGGCCGAAGCTGCCCGCTGCGCCAAGGCTGCGCGGGAACTGCTGACGGCAGCGCTGGCCGACTGCCATGCGGATTTTGACCAAGAGCAGGCAGCTGCCGAGGAAAAAAAGACCCCATCCGCCCGGGCAAAGGCACAGCTTGCGGTGGCAGAAAAATACGAGGAGGCCGGTACAAGGCTGGAAAAAGCCGCCGCCTTCTTTGCGCAGGCAGAGCAGCTGGCCACTGCCGGACAGTGGGACCCGCTGTACGATCTGCTCACCCCCTATGTGCTGGGCATGGAGGAAGCCCCCGGCCTGAAGGGCATGAAAAAGCGCCTGGGCGGCGACCACAAGGCGGAGATCAAGACTCGCTCGGACGAAGCTGCCGCTTTGTTTGAGCAGATGACCCAGCTCATCTGCTGCTCCGAGGCCGAAGCCGAGACCGATCGGCAGATCACCCTGCCCCGGCTGCGGGCACTGTTCGCCGCCGTGCGGGACTTCGATGCCCGGTTCACGGCCAGAAAAAGGGAGCGCAAGCTGCTGGAATTCAGCGATTTTGAACACCTTGCCCTGCGGCTGCTGCGCACCCCGGAGGGAAAGCCAACCCCTTTGTGCGAGAACATCCGGCAGGACTACGCCGCGGTGATGGTGGACGAATATCAGGATACGAACGCCCTGCAGGACGCCCTTTACCGCTGCCTTGCCGCCCCGGCGGGGGATAACCTCTTCCTAGTGGGCGATCTAAAGCAGAGCATCTACCGCTTCCGGCAGGCAGAGCCCGGCATCTTCCGGCAAAAGCTGGACAGCTGGCCGCTGCTGCCGGGCGCAAAAGCCCGTCCCCGCCCGCCGGAGGGCACCCCGGGCACGGACGCCTTGCTGGCGCTGGATGCAAACTTCCGCTCCGCACCGCAGGTAGTGGCGGGCATCAACTATCTCTTTGAGCAGCTCATGACCCCGGAGCTGGGCGATACCGCCTATGGGGATGGGCAGCGTCTGGTCTGCGGCGCACCCGGGGAATATCAGGGCAGCGTGGAGGTGCAGTTTTTGCCGGACGACGAGACCGAGACCGATGCAGGCTGGATCGCCGAACGCATTGCGCAGCTGGTTTCTGCCGGAGAGCCGGTGCGGGAGGGCAGCACCACCCGCCCGGTGCGGTACGAGGACTGCTGCATCCTGCTGGCGGCGCGCAATGATTTTCCGGCCTATGTGGAAGCATTGACCGACCGAGGTATCCCGGTGTATGCGGATGCCCGCGAAAACCTGCTGGATGCCCCCCACATCCGGCCCCTCATCGCCCTGCTGAAGGTCATTGACAACCCGGCGCAGGATATCTATCTTGCCGCTGCCATGCTGGGCCCGCTGTTCGGTTTCACCGATGACGACCTTGTCCGCCTGCGGGCCAGAGCCGAAGAGATCCAGAAGCAGCAGGGGGAAAACGCCCCCCAGCGCATCAGCCTCTACGGCGCGCTGCTGCTCACCGTGAACAGCGGGGAAGACACCCCTTTTACCGGAAAAGTCCGGGCGTTCTATGCCCGGCTGACCGAGCTGCGACGGATGGCCCGCAGTGCCCCGGCAGAACAGCTGCTGGAGGAGATCTTTGCTTCCACCGGCTACCTTGCCGCACTGGGCGTGATGGAAAACGGTGCCCGCCGCCGGGAGGATGCCCGCCGGTTTGCCTCCTTCTGCGCCGCCTCCGGTGCAGGCGGCATCTCGGCGCTGGTGCGCGCTATTGATGCCGCCGCGCAGGCCGGCAGCACCGGACAGGACACTGTGCCCAGCGGGGTGCACCCCGGGTGCGTGTCTATCATGACCATCCACCGCTCCAAGGGCTTGCAGTTCCCGGTGGTGTTCGTGGGGGATACAGCCCGCAAGTTCAACGCTTCGGATATCCGTCAGCCGGTGCTGGTGCACCGCAGCTATGGCGCCGGGCTGCGGCTGCGGCCGGAAAACGGCGAGGGCGCTTACAAAACTGCCGCCTACACCGCGCTGGCCAATGTCCACGCTAGGGAACTGCGCAGCGAGCAGATGCGCCTTCTGTATGTGGCGCTCACCCGTGCGCAGGATAAGCTCATCCTCACCGTGCCCCTGAGCAGCGGCAAGAGCGCCAAGCCCTTTGCCAAGGCAGCAGCTTTTCTGGCTGCCGGGGCGGGGGCCACACTGCACCAGCAGGCCAACAGCTTTGCCGACTGGCTGCGGGCGGCGCTGCTGGTGCACCCGGACGGCGGGGTGCTGCGGCAGCTTTCCTGCAACCGGGAGCTGCTGTTTGTACAGACCGAAAGCGTGATGGCCATCAGGGTGTGTGACGATGCCGTGCAGCTGTCCGAGGAAATAGATACAGATACGCCGGACGAAACGCCGGAGACCGACCCGGCACTGGTGAAGAAGCTGCGGCAGAACTTTGCGTGGCAGTACCCGGCGGCAGCGCTTGCGCAGGTGCCCGCCAAGGTCAGCGTGACCAGCATCGTGCACAAGGCCGAGCAGACCACGCTGGAGCGCCCGGGCTTCCTTTCCAAGGACGGTCTGACCGCCGCCGAGATGGGCACCGCACTGCACGCCTTTTTGGAGCACGCGGACTTTGCCCGGCTGGCTGCGGCCAAGGCTGCGGGCACGCTGGACGAGGCCATCCCGGCAGAGCGGGACCGTCAGGTGGCATTGCAGCTGACCGCCCCGGAGATCGCGGAAAAGCTGGACGCGGTGTGTATCCGGCGTTTTGTGGAAAGCGAGGCCTTTGCAAAAATCTGCGCCGCCGAGCAGGTGCTGCGGGAGCTGCCCTTTATCACCGCACTGCCTGCCGGTGCGGTGCTGGCGGCGCAGGGACACGAGGAACTGCCCGCTGCCGCAGATGCGCAGGTGCTGGTGCAGGGCATCGCCGACCTTGTGCTGGTGTACCCGGACCATCTGGAGCTGCTGGACTACAAGACCGACCGCCGCAAGGCGGAAAGCGACTTTTTGCGCGCCTACCGCGCCCAGCTGAACCTTTACGCCATTGCCATCGAAAAGCGCTTTGCACCGAAAAAGGTGACCTATAAGGGCATCTACTCCTTTGCACTGGGCAAACTGATCGAAGCGTAAAAGGAAAAAGTCATATTTTTTCCAAAGAACGCATAAAAAGTGCTTGACAGGGCAGATAAAGCGTGGTAGAATAGCCGGGTAAAGAAAGCAGCTACGGCCTGTGCCGCGCTCGCCTTGCGGGAGGATGTCCCCGGGCTATACCCGAAACAGCAGCTTATTCCTTTGAGAATGCTGCGGCTTTGTGTGAAATTTCGCGCGGCTGTCCAGAATATGGGCGGCCGCGTTTTCTATGCCAAATATTGCAACACTATGGATTTTGTTTGGAGGTGCATTCATTATCGCTACCGCTGGAAAGTCGAAGGAACTGGAGATCAACGGTCAGATCCGTGATCGTGAAGTTCGCCTGATCGGTGCCGATGGCGAGCAGAAGGGCGTTGTGTCCATTCAGGTGGCCATGCGCGCTGCAGAAGAAGCCGGGCTCGATCTGGTCAAGATCGCACCGCAGGCTACCCCGCCTGTGTGCAAGGTGCTGGATTACGGCAAATACCGTTTTGAACAGCAGAAGAAGGAGAAGGAAGCCAAGAAGAACCAGAAGGTGGTCGAGGTCAAGGAGACCCGCCTTTCGCTCAATATTGACACCAACGACTTCAACACCAAGCTCAACCAGACTGCCAAGTTCCTGGCAGCCGGACACAAGGTAAAGGTTTCGATCCGTTTCCGCGGCCGCGAAATGGCGCACAGTGCTCTGGGCGCAGACGTGCTGAAGCGGTTTGCCGAGGCTCTGCCTCAGGCATCCACCGATAAGCCGCCCGTGCTCGAGGGCCGCACGATGTCCATTCTGCTGATCCCGAAACCCAATAAGGACTAATTTTAGGAGGAAACTAAAATGGCTAAGATGAAACTGAAGACGCACTCCGGCGCTAAGAAGCGCTTTAAGCTGACCAAGAACGGCAAGATCAAGCGCGGTCATGCATTCCGCAGCCACATCCTGACCAAGAAGACCACCAAGCTGACCCGTGGCTACCGTCAGCCCAGCTACGTTGATAAGACCAACGCAGCTACCATCAAGAGCATGCTGCCCTACGCCTAAGAGCGAGCCGCAGGTACACAAAACTTTCTACGAGATACTAAAGGAGATATAAAAAATGGCACGTATCAAAGGCGCAACCATGACCCACAAACGTCGTAAGAAGATGCTGAAGCTGGCCAAGGGCTTCTACGGCTGCAAGAGCAAGCACTTTAAGATGGCCAAGCAGCAGGTCATGAAGAGCGGCAACTACGCTCTGGCTGGCCGCCGCATGAAGAAGCGTCAGTTCCGCAACCTGTGGATCTGCCGCATCAACAATGCAGTTCGTCCTCTGGGCATGAACTACTCCACCTTCATGGCTGGCCTGAAGAAGGCAGGCATCGAGCTGAACCGCAAGATGCTGTCCGAGATGGCTATCAACGATCCCAAGAGCTTTGCTGCTCTGGTCGAGACCGTGAAGAACGCCTGATAAAGACCTTGCATCGTGACGCCCGCGCGTATACGCGGGCGTCCGTTTTGTATCCGGGCATTTTTTGCGGCCAGGGAAACAAGGCAACGGGGCAGCGCCCTGCCGCCGAAATCTGCGGCAGACGCTGCCCTTTTTCTATTGTATCCAAAGCATACACACCTGTTCAGGAGGAACGCATGGACGAAAAGATCACCAGCCGGGAAAACGCAAAAATAAAATACGCCTGCCGCCTTGCTTCCGGTGCAGCATTCCGCCGCACCGAGGGGCGTTTTCTGGCCGAAGGGCGCAAACTGTGCCCGGAGCTTGCCCGGGGCGCAGAGCTGGAGACCCTGTTTTATACCGAAAATGCGCTGGAAAAGTGCCCGGAGCTTGCCGCTTTGCCGGGCGAGCACTATCTGGTAGAGGATCATGTGGCGGACAAGCTGGCTGACGTGGGCACCCATCAGGGGGTGTTCGGGGTGTTCCGCACCCCGGTGCATACCTTGGAGGAGGTGCGCCCCGGCGGGCGGTATCTGGCACTGGAGCGGGTGCAGGACCCCGGCAACGTGGGCACTTTGCTGCGCAGTGCGGCCGCCTTTGGCTTTGACGGTGTCATCCTCAGCGAAGGCTGCGCCAGTGTCTACGCCCCCAAGACCCTGCGCGCCTCCATGGGCGCGGCGGTGCGCATCCCGGTCATCGAGACCGGTGCCATGCCGCAGGCCATCGCCCTGCTGCGGGAAAAAGGCATCACCTGCCTTGCGGCGGCGCTGTACCAGTCCCAGCCGCTCAGCGCGGCAAAGGCAGGGTATCCCGGCGGCGTCTGCGTGGTCATCGGCAGCGAGGGACAGGGCCTGACCGACGAGACCATCGCCGCCTGCAACAGCACGGTGCGCATCCCCATGACCGACCGGGTGGAAAGCCTGAACGCCGGCATCGCGGGCAGCATCCTGCTGTGGCATTTCCGGGAGGAGAGCCTGTGACCGGGCAGACCAGCCTGTTCCCGCCGGAGCCTGCACCCGACCCGCTGCTGTGCTGGCTGTGGCTGTCGCAGGTGCTGGGGCCTGCCAGCCTCCACGCCGGAAAGGTGCTGGACGCCTTTGGCGGCGCACAGGAGGCGTGGGAAGCGCGGGAGACCGAGGAATTCCGGCAGGCGGCAGGGGATACAGCCTTTAAGCGTGCAGCACAGCTGGACGCAGAAAGCTTCCACACGCTGGTGATGCAGTGCGACGCCCTGCGGGTGCGCATCCTGCCCTTTGATGACCCAGACTACCCGCTGGCCTTTTCCCGCATCCCGGATATGCCGCTGGTGCTCTACTGCACCGGCGACCCCCGCTGGCTCAACGAGCCCGGGGCAGTGGGTATCGTGGGCAGCCGCAAGCCCACGGAATACGGCCTGAACGCGGCGGCGGATATCGGCGGGGAACTGGCAAAAAACGGAGCCATTATCGTCAGCGGTCTGGCCGATGGGCTGGACAGCGCCGGACACCGGGCGGCAGTGAAGAACGACTGTCCCACCATTGCGGTGATGGGCGTACCCATCGACCGCACCTACCCGGCAGCCAATGCCGCCCTGCGCCAGCAGATCGAGCGCAAGGGCTGCGTCATCAGCGAGTACCCGCCTTACAGTGAATATGTTGGTCCTAACTGCTTTTTGCAGCGCAACCGGCTCATTGCGGCGCTGTCCTCGGCGCTGGTGGTGGTGGAAGCGCAGGAAAAGAGCGGCACCATGTCCACAGTCAACCATGCCGAGCGGTATGGCAAGCCGGTGTTCGTGGTACCGGGCAGCATCTACTCGCCCAACTCAGCAGGCACCAACGCCCTGCTGCGGGAGGGCCGTGCCAAAGCCGTCTGCAAACCCGGCGACCTGTTCGGGGTGCTGGGCCTGCGGGGCGCGGCGGCTCCGGCGGTGGTGCGCTCTGCGCCTGACCCCATGAGCGAGACCGAGCGCAGGGTGCTGGCCTGTATCGGCCCCAAGGCAAAGGGCGTGGAGGAGCTGGGCGCGGCAAGCGGCCTGCCCACCGGCCTGCTGCTGGGCACCCTGATGAAGCTGGAACTCACCGGCCGGGTGTACAAGCAGCCGGGGCAGCGGTATGTGCTGCGGTAAAATTGTGGAATATTTCCGCTGGTAAAGCACACAACAGCTGTGGTACAATAATATGAGCGAATGACCGTGCATCCCTTTGGGGGCACGTTGCAGATAGAGGAGAAAAGAAGAAATGGCGAAACTGGTTATCGTGGAGTCGCCTGCAAAGGCGAAAACCATCGGCAAATATCTGGGCGATGACTACGAGGTCACTGCCAGCATGGGCCATATCCGCGATCTGCCCGCATCTCAGCTGGGCATCGATGTGGAGCATGGCTATACCCCGCAATACATCAGCATCAAGGGCAAGGAAAAGCTCATCAAGGAGTTGAAGAGCAAGGCCAAACACGCCGACGGCGTGCTGCTGGCGACCGACCCGGACCGCGAGGGCGAGGCCATCAGCTGGCATCTGGCCAACATTCTGGGGCTGGACCCCCACGAGCCCAACCGTGTCACCTTTGACGAGATCACCAAAAAGGGTGTGAAGGAGGGCATGGCCCACCCCCGCGCCATTGACGAGGATCTGTTCAACGCCCAGCAGGCGCGCCGCGTGCTGGACCGTCTGGTGGGCTATAAGCTCAGTCCGTTCCTGTGGCGCAAGGTGCGCCGCGGCCTGTCCGCAGGCCGTGTGCAGAGCGTGGCGGTGCGGCTGATCGATGACCGGGAAAAGGAAATCGAAAACTTCAAGCCCGATGAATACTGGAACGTGGACGCCACCTTGGGTGCCGGGCATAAAAGCTTTGTGGCACGCCTTGCCACGGATGCCAACGGCAAAAAGCTGCTGCCCAAAAGCGAGGCCGAGGCACGCGCCATTGAAAAGGGTTTGGAGGGCGCAAGCTATGTGGTGAGCGAGCTCAAGCGCGGCAAGCGCGCAAAGCAGCCCACTCCGGCCTTTATTACCAGTACCCTGCAGCAGGAGGCCTCCCGCCGGTTGGGCTTTACAGCCACCCGCACCATGCGCGCCGCCCAGACGTTGTACGAAGGCGTGGATATTGCCGGGCACGGCATGATGGGTCTGATCACCTATATGCGTACCGACAGTCTGCGCATCTCGGACGAAGCCGTGGCGGCCGCCAAGGAGTATATCGCCGGTGCTTACGGCGAGGCGTATATCTGCCCCTATAAGCGCACATGGAAGACCAAGAGCGCCACGGCAGCACAGGACGCCCACGAAGCCATCCGTCCCTCTGTGCCGTCTCTGACCCCGGACGAGGTGGACAAGAGCATCAGCGGTGATACCGCAAAGCTGTACCGCATGATCTGGAGCCGCTTTATGGCCAGCCAGATGGCAGACTGCCAGCAGGACACCGTGTCGGTCACCGTCAGCGCGGCGGACTACCACTTCAAAGCCAGCGGCTACACCGTGACCTTTGACGGCTTTACCGCCCTGTACGAGGAAGCAACCGACGAAAAGGAAAAGAAGGAAACGAACCTTCCCCCGCTGGAGCAGGGACAGGTGCTCAAGCTGCGGGAGCTGAAGAGCGAGCAGAAGTTCACCCAGCCGCCCGCCCGCTACACTGAAGCTACCCTCATCAAGGCGCTGGAAGAAAACGGCATCGGCCGCCCCTCTACCTACGCGCCCATCATCACCACCATCATCGACCGCGGCTATGTGGAGCGCGACCAGAAAAAGCTCAAGCCCACTCTGCTGGGTCGGGCTGTGGACGGGCTGATGCTGGAGCAGTTCCCCCACATCGTGGACGTGGATTTTTCCGCGCAGATGGAGAAGAATCTGGATAAGGTGGAAAGCGGCAAGGCCGACTGGCGCAAGACCGTGGATGACTTCTATCAGGGCTTTGAGGCCAGTCTGGAGCAGGCCGAAAAGAACATGGAGGGCAAAAAGGTCAAGGTGCCGGACGAGCCTTCCAGCGAGGTGTGCGACCTGTGCGGACGCCCCATGGTCATCAAGGTGGGCAAGTACGGCAAGTTCTTGGCGTGCAGCGGCTTCCCGGAGTGCCGGGGCACAAAGCGCCTTGTCAAGGACACCGGCGGCATCTGCCCCAAGTGCGGCAAGGGACGTCTGCTGGAGCGCAAGAGCTCCAAGGGACGCATCTACTACGGCTGCGAGTGCTACCCGGACTGCGATTTTATGACTTGGGATATGCCGGTGGCCATCAAGTGCGAAAAGTGCGGCAGCACCCTGTTCCGCAAGGGCGGCAAGCTGTACTGCGCCAAGGAGGGCTGCGGCTTTGAGATGCCGGTGCCCAAAAAGGACTGAACAGCCCGAAACGGACTGACAGATAGAAGTCTTCCCCCGGACGGGGGAAGCTTTTCAGAGAATACGCTACACCCTCCCTCTTTGGCAATGACTGAGAGGGTTGGATTAAAGGAAAGATTAAATGAACGAATATAAAGTAACCATTCTGGGCGCGGGTCTGGCGGGCTGCGAAGCAGCTCTCTGGCTGGCGGGCAAGGGCGTGCAGGTAGAGCTGTACGAGCAGAAGCCCGTCCACTTTTCCCCTGCCCACAAAAGCGAGGGCTTTGCGGAGCTGATCTGCTCCAACAGCCTGAAGGCTGAGCGGCTGGACTCTGCCTCCGGTCTGCTGAAAGAAGAGATGCGCCGCATGGGCAGCCGGCTGCTGACTGCCGCCGAGGAGACCCGCGTGGCCGCCGGCGGCGCGCTGGCGGTGGACCGCGATGCCTTCAGTGCCGCTGTCACCCGCATGGTGGAGCAGTGTGAGAATATCACCGTCCACCGGGAGCAGGTGGAAACCATCGACGAGAGCGCTCCCATTTTGGTAGCTACCGGCCCGCTGACCGACGGCGCACTGGCCGACGAGATCGGACGCCTGACCGGGGACGAGCGGCTGCATTTCTACGATGCCGTTGCGCCCATCGTCACCGCCGAAAGTCTGGACTACGGCAAGGTGTTTGCCGCCTCCCGCTACGACCGTGGCGAGGCCGACTACCTGAACTGCCCCTTCAACAAGGCAGAGTACGAGGCCTTCCACGCCGCACTGGCCGGTGCGGAACGTGCCCCCCTGCACGACTTTGACACCGGCGCCGAGCAGAGCACAAAGCCCGACCCGGATGCTCACGGCAAAAAGGCCGATACCGTCACCGTGTACGAGGGCTGTATGCCCATTGAGATCATGGCTGCCCGGGGCGCCGACACCATGCGGTTTGGCCCGCTGCGCCCGGTGGGTCTGGTAGACCCCAACACCGGCCACCGCCCTTGGGCAAATGTGCAGCTGCGCGCAGAAAATAAAGAGCGCACCCTGTATAACATCGTGGGTTTCCAGACAAACCTCAAATGGGGTGAGCAGAAGCGGGTGTTCAGCATGATCCCCGGGCTGGAAAATGCGGAGTTTGTGCGCTACGGTGTGATGCACCGCAACACCTTTCTGGATGCGCCCCGGGTGCTCAGCGCCCAGCTGTGCTTGAAAGAACATCCCAACGTGTTTTTTGCAGGGCAGATCACCGGCTTTGAGGGTTATATGGAAAGCGCCGCCTGCGGTCTGCTGGCAGCACGCAATCTCTACGCCCGCTTGGAGGGCAGGCAGCTGCCCCCGCCGCCCGCCGACACAATGAGCGGAGCGCCGGTGCAGTACCTGACCACCGAGAACAAGAACTTCCAGCCCATGGGCGCAAACATGGGCATTCTGCCGCCGCTGCCCGCCGAGACCCGTCCCCGGGACAAGCGGCTGCGTTACATGGCACAGGCCGAGCGCGCTGTTGCCAGCTTCCAGCACTGGCTGGAGGAAACTGCTCTGTAAGGCAAACCACCTGAAAGGAGAAAACAGGTATGAAGATCATTGTGGACATGATGGGCGGCGACAACGCCCCGCTGGCTGTTCTGGAAGGCGCTGCACAGGCCGTCAAGGAGTACGGCGTGCAGCTGATCGGTGTGGGCAACGAGGCGCTGGTGCGCAAGACCGCCGCCGAGCATAATATTCCGCTGGACGGCATCGAACTGGTGAACTGCACCGAGACCATCGAGATGTGCGACGAGCCCGCCCGCGCTATCCGCCAGAAGAAGGATTCCTCCATCGTGGTGGGCCTGAATATGCTCAAGGAGGGCAAGGGCGATGCCTTTGTCTCTGCCGGCAGCACCGGTGCGCTGCACGTTGGCGCAAGCCTCATCGTGCGCACTTTGCGGGGCGTCAAGCGCCCGGCACTGGCTACCATGGTGCCCGCAAAGCAGCAGGCTTATCTGCTGCTGGACTGCGGTGCCAACGTGGAGTGCCGCCCGGAGATGCTGGCCGCCTTTGCGGTCATGGGCAGCTGCTATGTGAACAAAGTAGAGGGACGTAAAAACCCCAGTGTAGCACTGGCCAACAACGGTGCCGAGGAGAGCAAGGGCACTCCCGTGCTGCGGGACGCCCACCAGCTGCTCAAGACTACCCCGGGCATCCGCTTTGTGGGCAATATCGAGCCGCGTGATGTGCCCAACGGCGAGGTGGACGTGGTGGTCTGCGACGGTTTTACCGGCAACGTCATCCTCAAGCTGACCGAGGGCGTGGCAAAAATGCTGCTGGGAATGCTCAAGCAGATGTTCCTTGCAAACCTTGGCGGCAAGCTGGCTTATCTGCTGCTCAAGGGCGGCGTTACCGACCTGAAGCACCAGATGGACAGCGAGGAATACGGCGGCGCACCCTTCCTTGGCGCAAAGCAGCCGGTCATCAAGGCACACGGCTCCTCCAAGGCAAAGGGCATCAAAAACGCCATCCGGCAGGCAAAGATCTGCGTGGAGAACGATTTGTGCGGCACCATGCAGTCCGCACTGGACGAACTGGCCGCAGCGCAGAAAACTGAGGAATAAAAGGGAGTAAAAACGACCATGAGCCATCAGTTGGAAACTATCATCGGTTACAAATTCAAAAACCCGGAGCTGCTGGAAATCGCGCTTACCCACACCAGCTACGCCAACGAGAGCCGTACTCCGGTCAAGCACAACGAGCGGCTGGAATTTCTGGGTGACAGCGTGTTGCAGATCGTATCCGCAGACTACCTGTTCCACGCCTACGCCGACCGCCCGGAGGGCGACCTGACCCGCATCCGCGCCAGCCTTGTCAGCGAGAGTGCACTGTTCCAGTTTGCGCAGGAGATCGACCTTGGCGAGTATCTGCGCCTTGGCCGCGGCGAGGAGCGCTGCGGCGGCCGCACCCGTCCCAGTGTGGTGTCGGACGCCTTCGAGGCTGTTATTGCCGCATTGTATCTGGACGGCGGCATGGAGGTGGCGCGCAAGTTCATCCTGCCCTTCATCACCGAGGGCAAGCACGCTGAGGCGGACTACAAGACCCGTTTGCAGGAGATCGTGCAGCAGAACCCGGAAGAGCGCCTGAGCTATGTGGTGGAAAGCGAGTCCGGCCCGGATCACGACAAGCATTTCGTGGTGGCGGTGCGCTTTAACTCCGACCGCGTGGCGCGGGGCGAGGGACGCAGCAAAAAAGCTGCCGAGCAGTGCGCCGCCAAGGAAGCACTCAAGCTGCTGGGCGTGATAAAGGAAAAGTAAATGGTATTCAAGGAACTGGAGATCCAGGGCTTTAAAAGTTTTCCCGATAAGGTAAAGATCAGTTTTGATACCGGCGTTACCGGCGTGGTTGGACCCAACGGCTCCGGCAAGTCCAACCTTTCGGACGCAGTGCGCTGGGTGCTGGGCGAGACCAGTTCCCGCCAGCTGCGTGCCGCCGGCAAAATGGAGGACGTCATCTTTGGCGGCACCCGCAAGCGCAGCCCCATGGGCTTTGCGCAGGTGCGGCTGACGCTGGACAACGCCGCTCACACGCTGGATGTGGACGCGGACGAGGTGACCATCGGACGCAAATACTACCGCTCCGGCGACAGCGAGTACACCATCAACGGGCAGGTATGCCGTCTGCGGGACGTGTACGAGCTGCTGCTGGATACCGGCATCGGCAGGGACGGATATTCGGTCATCGGGCAGGGACGCATTGCGGAGATCGTGGCGGCAAAAAGCAGCGAGCGCCGCGAGATCTTTGAAGAAGCCTGCGGCATTGCCAAGTACCGCTACCGCAAGACCGAAGCCGAGCGCCGTCTGGCCGCAGCGGGCGAGAACTTGGAGCGCCTGCGGGATATCCTTGGCGAGCTGGAAAGCCGGGTGGGCCCGCTGGAAAAAGAAAGCGCCAAGGCGCAGAAGTTTCTGGAACTGAGCGCCCAGCGCAAAACGATGGAAGTGACCCTGTGGACCGATGGGGTGCACCGCGCCCGGGAAGCCGTGCGCCAGCAGGTGCGGGACTACGAGACCGCCCAGACCGACTACGAGCGTTTTGACCGGGAAACCAAAGCCGCCGAGCAGGAGGCTGAGGAGATCCGTATGCAGGCACAGCAGCTGACGGTTGCTGTCGAGCGCCTGAATGGGGATATCCGCAGCATCACCCAGCAGATCAGCGGCTCCGAAAGCCGCATCGCTGTGCTGGAAAACGATATTCTGCGCAACGATGAGAGCGCGGCTTCCCTGCAGCAGGAGATCGCCGCCGGGCAGCAGGATACCGCCGAGGCGGATGCCGCCTTGCAGCGCCACCGCGCCGTGGCAAAGACCATGGAAGCTGCGGGCGAAAAGCTTGCGGCAGAGATCGAAGCGCTGAACGACGAACTTGCCCGGCTGGCAGATGCCAGCACCGCCAGCGGTGCCCGCAAGGACAGCCTGCGGGCAGAGCTTGCCGACCACACCGCAAAGCGTACTGAGGCACAGGTGGCACAGGCTGCCGCCGAAGCCGCCGGAGATACCGCCCGGCAGCGCCTGCCCGCGCTGGAGCAAAGCGCCCGGGATGCTGCCGCACAGCTGGAAGAGGCAAAACAAGATCTGGCCGATACCGTAAAGTACCGCCAGACGCTGGAGGAAAACGAAAAGCAGCTGGGCAACATCCGCTCCGGTCTGGAGCTCAAGCTGCGCAGCCGCAAGGCCGCGCTGGACGAAGCCGATGCCGCCGAGCAGCGGCTGGGCAGGGAACTGGATGCCGCCCGGCAGCGCCTTTCGGTGCTGCGGGAGCTGGAAAAGAACATGGACGGCTACCAGAACTCGGTGCGTGCGGTCATGCGCGCCGCCGGAGCCCGCCGTCTGCGGGGCGTTCT
>ENA-OPDE01000734-OPDE01000734.1-human-gut-metagenome-genome-assembly--contig:-NODE-734-length-14412-cov-4.108797_pt1 | contig 14412 bp, 9 predicted proteins | sample MGYA00241261_ERZ501502 | MGnify/ENA primary metagenome ERZ501502 (study PRJEB25962, sample SAMEA2042450) | human gut metagenome | biome: human gut; feature: human-associated habitat; material: faeces... | reverse complement strand
AGGTTTCTGTTATTTTCCGCAGGGGATTTCTTTAGATTTTATGAAGATGAAAAAAAGTCCCTCGAATGAGGGACTTTCTTTGTTATCTGTTTACTTGCTGATCGCGTTGTAGATCATCTGCGCCGCATACTGGCGCGGGAGTGCATCATCCGGCTTTGTAGTTACACAAGTCAAAAGGCCTTCTGCATCTGCCAGCTTCAAGGTGTTTTCCTTCCACTGTGCACCGGTCAGACCATCCTTCTGTACATCATGACCGCTGTATACCAGCAGCATTTTCGCAGCTTCAGCAGTCGTTACAGACGCATTCGGTGCAAAAACCGTGCTCGACTTGCCGGAAACGATGCCGTACGCCTGACAATACTTAACGTAGCCGTTCGACCAGGTACCGGCCGTATCCGCAAACGTGTCGGTCATATCCTTTGCGTAGTAAGACGCATCATCCGAGCCGGTACGCAGTACGAACATCATCTTGGCCATCTGGGCACGGGTAACGAGCTTGTCCGGCTGAAACGAACCGTCCTCAAAGCCCTTGATAACGTTCTTCTCAGTCAGGGTGTCGATTACCTTGCTGTCCACCTTGATGCTGCTCTGGTCGGTGAATGCTGCACCGGCAAAAGCTGTTGCTGCGCAGGCTGCCGCCATGCTCAGCGCGATCAGTCGCTTTCTGAGTGTCATATTAAATTCCTCCTTTTATTGCATGGACGCCGTAGTGCATCCATAAGTGGAATATAACACAGTCTGCCTTATTTGTCAACCTTTACCTGAATTGTGCAAATTCGTGTGATTTTGTGCAAGACAAAAAGACTGATGTTTTCACATCAGTCTTTTGGAGGTACCACCCAGAATCGAACTGGGGATCAGGGAGTTGCAGTCCCACGCCTTACCGCTTGGCTATGGTACCATGTGGAGCGGCTGACGAGGCTCGAACTCGCTACCTCCACCTTGGCAAGGTGGCGCTCTACCAGATGAGCTACGGCCGCACATTCCATTTGTTTTTGCCGGTCTGTTGTCCGGCGACGTTGGTTATTATACCGCACACTCCGGCAGTTGTCAACCACAAAATTACATTTTTTTGAAAAAGAATGTCTTTTAACTCTGGTACGTTCTTTTTATTTTGTGTGCAGCACCACATCCCCCCTTTTCACCTCGTTTCGCACGGCTGTGTGCACGAGCAAAATACAGTTGCTTTCTATTTCACAAACTATTATAATAAAGAGGACGCTTTGTCAAACGGAAAGCTGCACCCGCGCGGGTGCAGCTTCCATTTATAGAAAAGAAAAAGGAATTGCCAGCAAAAAGGAGCTAACGCAATGTATAAGATCACTGAAAAGGTCGCGCTGAACCCCACCGTGACAAAGATGGTCATCGAAGCCCCGCTGATCGCCAAAAAGGCAAAGCCGGGTCAGTTCATCATTGTACGTCCGTTTGAGGACAGCGAGCGTATCCCCCTGACCGTGGCCGGTTACGACCGCGAAAAGGGCACCGTAGATATCATCTTCCAGATCGTGGGCGGTACCACCATGGAGCTGAACAGCCTGAACGCAGGCGATTGTGTCCACGATTTTGTCGGCCCGCTGGGCCGCGCCACCGAGACCGAGGGTCTGAAGAAGGTGTGCGTCGTGGGCGGCGGCGTGGGCTGCGCCATTGCACTGCCCATTGCCAAGGAGCTGCACGATCAGGGCTGTGTGGTGCACAGTGTGGTCGGCTTCCGCAATAAGGATCTGCTGATCCTTGAGGACGAGTTCAACGCCTGCAGCGACGAGCTGCGCATCATGACCGATGACGGCAGCTACGGCACCAAGGGCGTGGTCACCGCTGCACTGGACGAGCTGGTGGCTGCCGGCAACCAGTACGATCTGGTCATCACCATCGGCCCGCTGATCATGATGAAGTTTGTGGTCAAGACCTGCCAGAAGCACGGCCTGAAGAGCATCGTTTCCATGAACCCCATCATGATCGACGGCACCGGCATGTGCGGTGGCTGCCGCCTGACCGTGGGCGGTCAGACCAAGTTTGCCTGCGTGGACGGTCCCGACTTTGACGGCGATCTGGTGGATTTTGACGAGGCAATGGCACGCGGCACCATGTACCGCCCGTTTGAGGCACACGCCCGTGAGGCAGCCTGCAACCTGTTCAAGACTCAGGAGGGAATGTAAAATGGCTTTCAATATGGATCCCAAAAAGTGCCCCATGCCCACGCAGGACCCCAACGTCCGCAACAAAAACTTTAAGGAAGTTGCTCTGGGCTACACCGCCGAGATGGCTGTGAACGAGGCCAAGCGCTGCATCCACTGCAAGAACAAGCCCTGCCAGACCGGCTGCCCCGTGGGCATCGATATCCCCGAGTTCATCGGTCATGTGGCCGAGGGCGACTTTGAGGCCGCCTATCAGGTGATCAACCGCTCCTCTTCCCTGCCTGCCGTCTGCGGCCGTGTCTGCCCGCAGGAGAGCCAGTGCGAGGGCAAGTGCACCCGCGGCATCAAGAACGAGCCCGTCGGCATTGGCCGTCTGGAGCGCTTTGTGGCCGACTGGCACCGCGAGAACGTGCACACTGCACCCGTCGTTCCCGAATGGAACGGCCATAAGGTTGCCGTCATCGGCGCAGGCCCTGCCGGCCTGACCGCCGCCGGCGATCTGGCAAAGCTGGGCTACAAGGTGACCGTTTACGAGGCTCTGCACGTTGCAGGCGGTGTGCTGATGTACGGCATCCCCGAGTTCCGTCTGCCCAAGGCCATCGTCCAGCAGGAGATCGACGGCCTGAAGAAGATGGGCGTGGATTTTGAGTGCAACATGGTCATCGGCAAAGTGCTGACCATTGACGAGCTGATGGGCGAGTACGGCTACGAGGCTGTGTTCGTAGGCTCCGGTGCCGGTCTGCCCCGCTTTATGAACATCCCCGGCGAGAGCCTGAAGGGCGTGTACTCTGCCAACGAATTCCTGACCCGCTCCAACCTGATGAAGGCTTACCTGCCCACCAGCAAGACCCCCATCCGCACCGGCAAGAAGGTTGCCGTTGTGGGCGGCGGCAACGTGGCTATGGACGCTGCCCGCAGCGCCCTGCGTCTGGGTGCTGAGAGCGTGTACATCGTCTACCGCCGCGGCATGGCCGAGCTGCCTGCCCGTAAGGAAGAGGTGGAGCACGCCGAGGAAGAGGGCATCATCTTCAAGACCCTGTGCAACCCTGTTGCCATCCACCCGGACGAGGACGGCTTTGTACACTCCATGACCTGCATCGAGATGGAACTGGGTGAACCGGACGCTTCTGGCCGCCGCCGTCCCATTGAAAAGAAGGGCAGCGAGTTTGAGCTGGACGTGGATACCGTGATCATGAGCCTGGGCACCAGCCCCAACCCGCTGATCCGCTCTACCACCCCGGGCTTGGAGACCAATAAGCACGGCTGCATCGTGACCGAGGGTGACGAGGGCAAGACCAGCCGTGACGGCGTGTATGCCGGTGGTGACGCTGTGACCGGCGCTGCTACCGTCATCAAGGCCATGGGTGCCGGTAAGGCAGCCGCAAAGGCCATGGACGAGTACATCCGCAATAAGTAATAAGCAACAAATAACACTGAGGGCGCTGCACTTTTACTGTGCAGCGCCCTCATTTTGTGTTTTTAATGTACACCAGCCAGTTCCTTAGCAGGGCGGCCGGTGCGTGTCATCTCGATCTTGCGGGACTTATCGTAGCAGTAGCGGATGATGGCTTGCCGCCGCACGATGCCGATAAAGCTGCCCCGGTCATCCACCACCGGGACGAAGTTCTGGCTCATGGCAGCTTCCACAAGTTCATCCATGCTGGTAGTCACCGTAACGGCCTTGTAGTCCCGCTTATGCGCAAACTCTGAGATGGGGATGTCCTCGGCGGCTTCCAGATCCAGACCATGGTATTTTTTCAGTCCCCACAGGATATCGCCCTCGGTCAGGGTGCCCACATATTCGCCCTTGCGGTTCAGCACCGGAATAGAGGCGTAGCGGTTGTTTTCCCACTTTTCCAGCGTCTGCCGGAGGGTGAAGTCATCGTAAACGTACATCAGATCCTGCTTTGGGGAAAGAAAAAAGAGAATGTTCATGCCAACAGCTCCTATCGCATTTTTTGCAGGCAATGCCCGTTGGAAAGGTCTGCCTGCGCTATGTAATGTGCCGTGCGTCCGGCGTATTCCGGGAAGTATCATGGAAAAAGGAGGCTGACCGCCCCTTTTCCTTTTCATTTATATTTTAGCACTTTTCCATAGACAAAGAAAGCCAGACAAGGAAGCTTTTATAATTTATTCACAGATTGTTTTTCTTTATTTGTCATACTTTCCGTTTTGATGGGTTCTGCACAGCCTGCCTTCAGCATACCACGCCCGCTGCGCAAAGCAGCGCGAGGGCTGTCGAGGGCAGTTCTCCCTTTTTTCTTTACAAAAACCATGCAAAAGAAGCGCAAAAAGCAGTAAATCCAACAATTTGAACTGTACAATCACGGTGCAAAGTTGTATAATAGGGTGGGTGTTTATCTGAGGCAAGCTTTGTTTTGCACAGCCAACGCCCCCGACCCTTGCGTGTATTTTTATGAAAAATAACATAAAGGAGCAGAGCGACTATGATCACTTCCCGTTTCCCGCTTGGGAATGTCAGCTTTACTGATGGGTATTTTTCCACCCTGGTGGGTGAAGCCACCAAACAGTGCTACGGCGTTGCTGCCATGGCTCCCCGTGATATGACTGACGCTGTGAAAAGCATGGTATACGGTTCCGATTACCCGGAAAAGGGTGTGCGCGTGACCCAGCAGAATGGGCGTCTGGTCATCGAGCTGCACATTGCCGTCAGCTACGGTCTGAACATTTCCACCGCTGCCCGCAGCATCTCCCACCGCGTTAAGGACGAGGTGGAGCAGGCCACCGGGCTGAAGGTCGCCCGCGTGGTGGTGTCCGTGGATGATGTCATCGCCTGATTTGTCTGCAAACCCGAGCCGGGATTTTCCGGCCAGTTACTAAGGAGTAAAAACAATGATTTCTGGTAAGATCCTGCGCGACGCCATCATTTCCGGCGCCAACAACATCAACAACCAGCGTTCCCGCGTGGACGAGCTGAACGTTTTCCCCGTGCCGGATGGCGACACCGGCACCAACATGGGCATGACCGTGGGCGCTGCCGTGCGTGAGCTGGAAGCTCTGGACGACAGCTGCACCGTGGGCGAAGCTGCCAAGACTGCTGCTTCTGCCATGCTGCGCGGTGCGCGCGGCAACTCCGGCGTTATCACCAGCCTGCTGTTCCGCGGCTTCTCCAAGGCTTTGGAGGGCAAAAAAGAGGCTGACGTTGCCGATATCGTGGCTGCCCTGCAGAAGGGCGTTGAGGGTGCCTACAAGGCCGTGATGAAGCCCACCGAGGGCACTATCCTGACCGTTGCCCGCGTTGCTTCCGAGGAAGCTGCTTCCAGCGATGCCGCCGATGTTCCCGCCCTGTGGGACGTGGTGCTGACTGCCGGCCAGAAGGCACTGGACGATACCCCCAACCTGCTGCCCGTGCTGAAGAAAGCCGGTGTTGTAGACGCAGGCGGTCAGGGCATCATGGTCATCTTTGAGGGCATGGGCAAGGTGTTCCACGGCGAGGGCATTATTGCCGGTGGTGAGGCTGCCCCCAACAAGGCAAAGCTGTCCACTGAAAATGCCGGTAAGGGCGTGTTTACTGACGACCTGATGAAGGTGGAGGACATTACCAACGGCTACTGCACCCAGTTCCTCATCAATAAGTACGAGGGTGCCAGCGCCGCCAAGATGCGCGCCTTTGCAGAGTCCAACGGCGACAGCGTGGTCTGCATTGAGGATGACGATGTCATCAACCTGCACGTTCACACCGCCGACCCCGGCAAGATCCTGAGCGAGGCCATCAAGTACGGCTACCTGACCAACTTCAAGATCGAGAACATGCACGAGCAGTTCCTGGCCCGCCAGAAGCAGGGCAAGAGCCTGGAAAAGCAGGCCTCTGCCGAGAAGGCTCCCTCTCAGGCCAGTGAGTTCATCTATGCTGCCGTGGACCCCAGCCGTGACTACGGCTTTGTGGCCGTTGCCGCCGGTGAGGGCCTGAAGGCTGTGTTCACCGATCTGGCAGCAGACGCTGTGGTATCCGGCGGTCAGACCATGAACCCCTCCACCGAGGACATTCTGGCAGCCATCCAGAGCGTGCCTGCCAAGACCGTGTTCGTGCTGCCCAACAACAAGAACATCATCATGGCTGCCGAGCAGGCACAGAAGCTGGCGGACCGTCAGGTGGTGGTGTTGCCCACCCGCACCGTACCCATGGGCATTACCGCGCTGCTGAACTTTGACCCCTCCGTGAATGCCGAGACCAACACCATCAACATGATGGCTGCTGCCGACAAGGTATCCACCGGTCTGATCACCTACGCCGCCCGCGACAGCGAGTACGACGGCAAGCGCATCCGCAAGGGCGAGATCATGGCACTGGAGAACGGCAAGATCGTTTCCACCTCCACCGATATCACCAAGGCCACCTACCGTCTGGCACGCAATATGTGCAAGAAGGATTCCAGCTTTGTCACCATCATCTCTGGCTGTGACGTGAGCGATGAGGACGCCGAGAAGGTTACCGAGATCGTAAAGGCAAAGTGCCCCAACCATGTGGAAGTAAGCCACATCCGCGGCGGCCAGCCTGTTTACTACTATATGATCAGCGTGGAGTAAGTACTTCCCTGCTCTGATCTGATATTATCGCAAAATATAAAGAGGCTGTTGCATGGTATTCCGTGCGGCAGCCTCTTTTTCTGGTGAAAAAGCAAGTCTGGAAGTTCCGCAGAACTTCCAGACTTGGAAATTATAAAAACCTTTCCGCTGAAAATGCCCAAAGCACACGCGGCGGGCATTCAAAAACGTCCAGACCTGATAAAAGGCCGCTGCACAAAATCTGTGCAACGGCCTTTGTTTCTCAGAAAAAGCTTACCTGGCTGCTCTCGGGCAGGTCGCCCAGTGCGCCCACCTGACGCAGACGGTCCAGAATGCTGCTGCCCACGCCGGAGGCCTGCTGCAGCTCCTCCACCGAGATATATTCCTCTCCGTGGATGGTCACCCGCTCCAGAGCCTCGGCGGCGGCACCGCCCAATCCTTTCAGGGCGCTGAAGGGCAGACGCACCTTGTCGTCCTCTACCACATACTTGGAACCAAGGCTCTTGCCCAGCTCGATGGGCAAAAACTCGTACCCGCGGCTCAGCATCTCGTTGACCAGCTGCAAGCTGACCAGCACGTCCTCATCCTTGGCGTTCTTTTCCTCCTTCAGACGGCGTTTGACCGCTTCCATGTGGGCGCGCGCCACGGCAGCACCGCCAATAGCGGCCTCGTAGTCGATATCGTCGCCGCGCACGGTAAAGTACACCGCATAGAAGGCCTGCGGCTTGTAGATCTTGTACCACATCAGCCGGATGGCGCTCATCAGGTAGGCCACAGCATGGGCCTTGGGGAACATATACTTGATCTTGCGGCAGCTCTCGATGTACCAGTCCGGTACCTCGTGCTCCCGCATGGCTTCCTCCCAGCCCGGCTGGAAGCCGCCCTTAGCCACCTTGCCCTTACGCACGGCCTCCATGATATCAAAGGCCATCTTGGGCTCCAGCCCCTTGCGCAGCAGGTACAGCATGATACTGTCACGGCAGCCGATAACTTCTGCAATGGTGCAGGTGCCGCTGCGGATCAGCTCGTCCGCGTTGCCCGTCCACACGTCCGTGCCGTGGGACAGACCGGAGATCTGGATCAACTCCGAGAAATTCTTAGGCCGTGCCTCCACCAGCATTCCGCGCACGAAGTTCGTGCCCATTTCCGGGATGCCGAAGGTACCGGTTTGGCTGTCGATCTGCTCCGGGGTCACGCCAAGCGCTTCCGGGCTGGTCAGCAGGCTGTACACCTTGGGGTCGTTCATGGGGATGCTGTCCACCGGGATGCCGGTGTATTCCTCAAAATACTTGTAGAAGGTGGGCATATCGTGGCCCAGCTCGTCCAGCTTGAGCAGGGTGTCGTGGAGGTACTTGAACTCGAAGTGGGTGGTCAGCAGACCGCCCGCCACGTCATCCGCCGGGTGCTGGATGGGGCAGAAATCGTAGATCTCGTAGGTGTCCGGCACAACGACCATGCCGCCGGGGTGCTGACCGGTGGTGCGCTTGACGCCGGTGCAGCCCAGCGTCAGGCGGTTTTCCTCGGCGTGGTTCACGGTGCGCTGCCGCTCGTCCAGATATTTTTTAACGTAGCCGTAGGCTGTTTTATCCTGAATACCGGACACCGTGCCGGCCTTGAACACGTTGGCCTTGCCGAACAGTTCCTCAGTGTAGCGGTGCACGTTGGACTGGTACTCGCCGGAGAAGTTCAGGTCGATATCCGGTTCCTTATCACCGTAGAAGCCGAGGAAGGTCTCGAAGGGGATGTCGTGGCCGTCCACCAGCATCCGGGTGCCGCAATTGGGACAGTTTTTATCCGGCAGGTCAAAGCCATCATCCACGCTGCCGTCGGTGATGAACTCGCTGTGCTTGCACTTAGGACAGCGGTAGTGGGGCGGCAGACTGTTCACCTCCGAGATGCCGGAAAAGTGCGCCACAGCGGAGGAGCCGACAGAGCCACGGCTGCCCACCTGATAGCCGCCCGCATTGGAGTAGGCCACCAGCTTGACCGCAATGACGTACAGAACCGCGTAGCCGTGGCCGCAGATGGAGTCCAGCTCCTTTTTCAGGCGGTCCTCCACGATCTTGGGCAGGGGGTCGCCGTAATCCCGCTTGGCGTGCTCCCATGTGGCATCGCGGAGCTGCTGCTCTGCGCCCTCGATGCTGGGCGGGTAGGTGCCCCGGGGGATGGCGCGCACATTGTTGTCGATCATGGCGGCGATCTTGCGGGGGTTCTTTACCACCACCTCGTAGGCCTTTTCCTTGGGCAGATAGTAGAACTGCGCAAGCATATCCTGCGTGGTGCGGAAGAACAGCGGCGGCTGGTTATCGGCATCCTTAAAGCCATTGCCCGCCTGCAGTACGGCGCGGTAGATCGCATCCTCCGGCTCGGTAAAGTGCACGTCGCCGGTGGCAATGACCGGCTTGTGCAGATCCTCGCCCAGCTTGATGACGGTGCGGTTGAACTCCTTGATCCGCTCCTCGCTGTCCACCTTGCCGTCCCGCACCATATAGGCGTTGTTGCCCAGCGGCTGGATCTCAAGGATATCGTAGTAGGCGGCGATTTTTTTCAGCTCCTCGTAGCTGGTGCCGTCCACGATGGCGCGGTACAACTCGCCTGCCTCACAGGCGCTGGTGAGCAGCAGGCCGTCACGGTACTTGTTCAGCAGGCTGCGGGGCACGCGGGGCTTTTTGAAAAAGTAGTTGACGTGCGCCTCGCTGACGATTTTGTACAGGTTCTTCAGACCCATCTGGTTTTTCACCAGAATGATCAGGTGGTAGTATTTCTTTTTCAGCACCTCGCGGTTGCCGCCAAGACCGGTGTTGATCTCGCTGACCTTCGTTACCTCTTTTTCCGCTAAGTCGTTCAGCATCACACAGAAGATGCGTCCCAGTGCAGCGGAGTCCTCGCAGGCGCGGTGCGCCTCGTAGGCAGGCAGCTCCAGATGCTTGTTGATGGTGCCCTGCTTATAGTTGTGCAGGCCGGGGTACATGGTCTGCGCCATGGTCAGGGTGTCGATATAGGTAGGCTCCAGCTTGATGCCGCTGCGCTTGGCTGCTGCCCGCAAAAAGCGCATATCAAAGGCGTGGACATTGTGTCCCACCAGAATGCGGTCACCTGCAAAGGCAAGAAAAGCTTCCAGCGCGTCCTTTTCGCTGGGGGCGTCCGCTACCATCTCGTTGGTGATGCCGGTCAGCTCGGTGATCTTGGGGGTGATAGGCTTGCCGGGCTTGACAAAGGTATCGAACTCCTCCACCACCTCGCCGTTGCGGATGATGACCGCGCCGATCTCGGTAAGGTACTCTACCCCGGGGTCAAGGCCGGTGGTCTCGGTGTCAAACACGCAGAACTCGCCGTCCAGCGGCTGATCCTTTACGCCGTAGACGCAGGGCACCATATCATCCACAAAGTAGGCCTCGCAGCCGTAGATCAGCTTGAAATCCGGGTCGCTCTTGTGGATCTCGTCGGTGGCCAGCATGGCCTCCGGGTAGCCCTGACAGACACCGTGGTCGGTGATGGCAATGGCAGGGTGGCCCATCCGGTGGGCCAGCTTGACGATGCCGCCGGGGTCGCAGAAGCCGTCCATGCTGGAAAGCTTGGTATGCAGATGCAGCTCCACCCGCTTTTCCGGGGCGGTATCCTCCCGCTTTTTGCGCTCCACGATCAGCACATCGTAGGGATACACGATGTAGTCGTGCTCGTATTTATCGTAGGAGCAGTCGCCACGCACAATGACCGTGCTGCCCTTGCCAATGCCCTCCCACTTGGAGCAGTCCTCCCCTTCCTGTGCGCGGACCTTCAGGTTGATAGATCCGGTATAGTCGGTGATGGACACAGTATAGATCTTGCGGTAGTTGCCCTTGACCTCGGTAAAGAACACATCGCCCCAGATCATGCACTTGCCGCCCTCGCCGCCCAGATCCTTGAGAGGCGTAAGGTTTTTGGGGGTAAACATTTTGCCGTGGAAGATGGTGACAGGCTTGTCCGTAAGGTTGAGCCCCTCCACCTTGATAGACGGTGCAGTGTTCTTTTTCTCAAATTTGACCACCGGCGGTGCGATCTTGCGTTCCAGCTTTTCTTCCATCTGCTGCTGCTCAGCCGCAGTCACTGCGCTTTGCAGCGTCACCTTGGGGGTAACGCCGGTATGCTCAGCAATGCGCTTGGCGAGCAGTTCTTCAAAGCCCATCTCCTGCAAAAACTTTGTACCGTGGCACACCCCCACCGTGATGTTCTGCCCGGTGATGGTAATGCTGCTCCTGTCCAGAAAGCCGTTGATGGGCACACCGTCCCGCTTCATGTCCTCCAGCAGGGTGCGCAGGGCGTGCTCGTCCAGCATGGCATAGCCGAACAGGTTTTTGATCTTCAGCTCAAAGCCCTCATAGTCCGGCTGCAGGGAAGCCAGCAGGCGGGCGCAGAGGTTCTGATCCAGCGGGGCGGCGCTGCGCAGGGTAAACTCGACCTGCCGGTCCTGCCGCAGCATCCGGGCGTGCTCCACGATCACCTGCCCGAAGCAGGCCGCAAAATCCGGGTCCGCCATAAACTGCGGCCACAGCTGGGAAACAAGTGGTTTCACAAATGGTACTCCTTTTTGGTGGGTTCTTTACAGCACAAACTGCCGCACCCGTTTTTGCAGGTGTGGCAGTAGGGAAAAGAATACTTACAATTTATAGATCTCGTCCATGAACTGATCCAGAATGTTATCGCCGGTCAGCTTTTTGATGGGCTTGCCATGGATGAACAGCACGGCCTCGCCCTTGCCGCCAGCAATGCCGATATCGGCTTCGCGCGCTTCGCCGGGGCCGTTGACAACGCAGCCCATCACGGCTACCTTGATGGACTTTTTGTAGCCCTGCAGCCGCTTTTCCACCTCGTTGGCGATCTCGGTGCAGGGGTACTGAGTGCGTCCGCAGGTGGGACAAGTGATGACCTCCGGTCCGGTGACCGGGAAGCCCACGGCGCGCAGGATGTTGAAGCCTGCCTCCACCTCTTTTTCCGGCTCGGCAGCCAGCGACACGCGGATGGTATCGCCGATGCCCTCCAGCAGCATCCCGCCGATGCCCATGCCGCTTTTCAGCAGACCCATCTGGTAGGTACCGGCCTCGGTGACGCCCACATGGAGCGGGTAGTCGGTGACGGCGCTGAGCTGGCGGTAGGCTTCCATCATGCGGGGCACGTTGGAGTTTTTGATGGAGATAACGATGTTGTTAAAATCGAACTTTTCCAGCAGCCGCACATGGTACAAAGCGCTTTCCACCATAGCTTCCGGGGTGGGTGCGCCGTAGCGGGCCAGAATGTGCTTTTCCAGACTGCCACCGTTGACGCCGATGCGGATGGGGATGTTCTTCTGCTGGCAGGCATCCACCACCGCCTTTACCCGGTCGTCATCGCCGATATTGCCCGGGTTGATACGGATCTTATCTACGCCTACGTCCGCGCAGGCCAGCGCAGCCTTATAGTCAAAGTGGATATCTGCCACAATGGGGATGTTCACTGCGTTTTTGACGGCCTCGATGCACTTTGCATCTGCCGGGCTGGGGCAGGTCACCCGCAGGATCTGACAGCCAGCGGCTTCGCACCGCTTGGCCTGCGCCACATTGCCCTCGATGTCCTCCACCGGCACATTGAGCATGGTCTGCACCGCAATGGGGTTGCTGCCGCCAATGGTCACATTGCCGATCTTCACTTCGCGTTTTTTCTGCCGCATAAGGGTTCCCCTTTCTTATACTGTCCCGGTAATAAGCCGGAGAATATCGTTGTAGGTTGCAAAGATCATCAGCCCGAACAGCAGCCCGAAGGTTGCAAGGGTGAGCATGCTTTGCAGCTTTTCCGGCACAGCATGGCCGGTGACGCCTTCAATGATCAAAAATACCACCTTGCCGCCGTCCAGCGCCGGGAAGGGCAGCAGGTTGAAGATGCCCACATTCACGGTGATGAGCACCAGCATCTCCAGCAGGTCCTGCCAGCCGTAGCTGGCGGCCTGCCCGATGGCCGTTACGATGCCCACCGGGCCGGAGAGGTCGTTGATGCTCTCCCGCCCCCGCAGCAGGTCGGAGAGGGAGGCAAAGATGATGCGCCCGTAGTAGAGCACGCTGTTGCCTGCCTCTTTCAGCACGTTCAGCGGTGTTTTTTTGATGCCGTAGACCGTAAAGCCCAGGCTCATGTGGGTCTCGCCCTTGTCATCCTGCCAGGTGTCGAACTGCACACCGGGCAGCTCCACCTTTTTGCCGTCCCGCAGAACGGTGAAATCGGCGGTGTAGTCCTCGGTGCGCATCAGCTCATAGAGGATATCGTTTGCCACAAAGCAGCGGCGGCCATTCACCGCAAGGATCTTATCCCCTGCCTGCAGGCCGGTCTGGCCGCAGAGGGCGTTCTCCTCCACCTGATAGAGGACCTTGCTGGTAATGGGCTCGCTCTGGACCGTGATGAGGATGGCCATGACCACAAAGCCCAGCACAAAGTTCATCCCGGCACCCGCCAGCATGATGAGGGCCCGCTGCCAGACAGGGGCCTCATTCAGAGGAATACCAGCAGGCTTTTCCTCCTCGGGGGAAGTCTCCGCTATGCCAAGGGCTCCCCTACTAGGGGAGCTGTCCGCATCAGAATGCGGACTGAGAGGTTCCTCGTCAGTGTTCTCCTCCGCCTGCTTGCTCTCAGGGCTTTCCTCCCCTTCCAGCGCCACAAAGCCGCCCACGGGCAGGGCACGGATGCTGTACTGGGTGCCCTTGCGCACCCGCTTGCACAGCACCGGCCCCATGCCGATGGAGAACTCGTTGACCTGCACACCGCAGAGCTTTGCCACTATGAAGTGGCCGAACTCGTGGATGGCGATCACGGCGCTGAACACGAACACCGCAGCAATAAAGGTGACAATAAAAGACATCAGTTCTCCTTACAGGTGCGCTCTCACAAAGGCGCGGGCCATCTTGTCGCACTCATACACATCGGCCAGGGTGTAATCGCCGCCAAAGCTGTCGCTGTCCACAACAGCCTCCACCAGACGGCCGATATCGAGGAAGCCGATCTTATCCTCGAGGAAGAGCTTGACTGCCTCCTCATTGGCACCGTTGGCGGCGCAGGGGCCCAGACCGCCCTTTTTGATGGCCTTTTTGCAGGCAGCCAGGCAGCGGAAGGTCTCCTCGTCGGCCACATCGAAGGTCAGCAGCTTCAGGGTGGTAAAGTCCAGCTCGGGCACCACACCGGGCACACGGGCCGGGTAGGTCAGGGCGTACTGGATGGGGATGCGCATATCGGGCACGCCCAACTGGGCGATGATGGAGTTATCGCTGTACTGCACGGCAGAGTGGACAATGCTCTGGCGCTGCACCACGATCTGGATCTTCTCGGGGGGCAGGCCGAACAGCCAGACCGCCTCGATCAGCTCCAGGCCCTTGTTCATCAGGGTGGCGGAGTCGATGGTGATCTTGGCACCCATGTTCCAGTTGGGGTGCTTGAGGGCATCAGCCTTGGTCTTGCCCCGCAGCTCCTCGGTCTTCATGCCGAAGAAGGGGCCGCCGGAGGCCGTCAGCAGGATCTTGGTCAGGCTCTTGGCGCTCTCCTTGTCCTGCAGGCACTGGAAGATGGCGGAGTGCTCACTGTCCACAGGCAGCAGCTTCACACCGTGCTTTGCCACGGCCTGGGTCACCAGGTGGCCGCCCGTGACAAGGCTCTCCTTGTTGGCAAGGGCCAGATCATGGCCGCTCTCAATGGCGGTCAGGCTGGCACCCAGACCGGCGATGCCCACCACACTGTTCAGCACCACATCCGGGCCGTC
>ENA-OPDE01000728-OPDE01000728.1-human-gut-metagenome-genome-assembly--contig:-NODE-728-length-14571-cov-4.162097_pt1 | contig 14571 bp, 7 predicted proteins | sample MGYA00241261_ERZ501502 | MGnify/ENA primary metagenome ERZ501502 (study PRJEB25962, sample SAMEA2042450) | human gut metagenome | biome: human gut; feature: human-associated habitat; material: faeces... | reverse complement strand
AACAAGGAATTCCCCGTCCTCCACATGCAAAGAAGCATGATTTAGCGCCCTCTTTTTTTCTTCTGGATAAGCAAAACACAAATCATTGATTTCTAATATACTATTTTTCTTTTCTGACAAACCATTCGCTGTCACCCTGCACCTCCAAACTTGCTTTTTATCTCCTGTATATACGGCTATTCAACTTCCCACAAACGGTACCCAGCCGGTGCTGCACTTTCTACCTGTCCTCTTCTCGCCTTCCACATCCTTCGGTCTAAAATCTCCATCGCTGCTGGCATGATACTAAACAATAAAAAAGCGGCAAAGACAAGCAGGCTGCCTGCTGTAAAGGGTACTCCCTTTACAACAATCCGAGGATTATAAGAACAAAATGCATACCCCTTTGAAAAGCCCCACATCGCTGCTCCGAATGTAATGATCATAAAAATAAGGCACAAAAAATCCCTTTTATCGAAATGATATAAGGAAAAGGCGGTTCTGCCCTTCTCTCCATATCCCCGGCACTTCATTGAATCCGATGTTTCAATCGCATTCTCCAAAGACCAGGTAACCAGAATCGAAAAAATTGTAATTCCATGCTTTGCTCTCTTAATAAGGCTCCCATTCTCTACACTTCGCCCGACACACTTTTGCCCATCAGAAATAACAGATGCTTCTTTGATAAACTTCGGTACAAAGCGAAGGCACATGGAAAGTACTAAAGAAAGTGCCGGGATGATCCTTCCAAAAAGATAAATAAACTTATCTGATGTCATAACAACTGTGTAGCAGGAAAACCATACAAGAGTACATACCAGCATCACTGCCATCACAAGACCGTACACACAACTTTCTAATGTAAACGGATTTCCATTATGAAGATATCCTATAATCGTTACTCCATAATGATTAAACATCGGATTGATCAGGGCAACAATGATCATCATCGGTAATGAGAAGAGCAGATTAAACTTTACTGTCTTTTTCCATCCTTTTAAAACAACGGAATACGCAACAGCGCATATAAATGAAATTGCCAGAATCACAGGATGAACAACAAACATCGTCACCCCGATTGTCCCGCAAAAATACAGCATATTTAAAACAGGATGATATGTCGAAAATGTATCTTTCATCTAAATCAAATCTCCATTACATCAAATTTCTATTATATTAAATCTTTATTATATCAAATCTCTATTTCATACATCCTTAATACATCGAATTATCTCCAACATCCTTACCAAGATTACATGTATAAACCCAGTTGATCACATCGCCGTCCTGTACCGTATACTTACTGCATCCGTAGTTAGGAAACCAGCCATTTACGTTATACATCCATCCAGAAAGCTGTCCGCAGTCGAATTCATACAGATTATTAATTCCTTCCACATAAGCTGAATTATAAGCCGGTGTAAAAGAAGACTCCATCTGGATTCCTGCATCCTTACATACACGCTGTAATACGTCATGTACAGACTCTCCTTCCGTAAATTCTACCTCGGAAGCTGCCAGAATCCATCCATCAGAAGGAACAAATTCTTCCTTGCCACTTTTTAAATCACTCATGTTATTAAGAATCGTCGCGCAGCTGATTGAAATCGTACACGTATGGGAAGAACCTGAAACTTCTTCATCATTTGCAACATCCTGCTTGCCGGAAGAACCAGAAGAAGAAGCTCCTCCATCAGAAACATCTCCACTTCCTGAACTTCCTTCTTCGTTATAAGAATTCTCTCCTGAATTCCCCGATTCATCACTTCCTTCCGATTCACTATTCGTTGTTCCGTTTTCCGCCTTATTCGCTGATGCCGCACCTTTATTCTGCTGCTCCGTAATTCCTCCAATAATATAACAATCTCCATCCAGTGAAGTAACACTCATTTTTAAAGATGTCGTTCCTTCTTTTGGCTTCGTATCTTTCTTTGCCTGTGTTGTACTTTTTGCGGTTTTGTCCGAAGAATCTTTCTCTTCTGTCTTTGTATCCTGCTTCTTTTTATTCTCTTCCTTCACCTGTGCTGTTACCACAACATCGCTCATCCTTGCAAGCTTTCCAGACTGCTCTTTTACAAGATATGCAGAATTGGACTGCCACGCTTCCGGAAGCTGTACCTCAAGATCCGGTACACAGATCAGCCCTTTCCCGTACATTGTCATCTTCAATGCATCATTGGCATTGTTCGCCTGCTTCTTTAAATCATCAAGATCTTTCTCTGAAAAATCAATCTTTAAATTCTGATCTGCCGGATTCTGAATCTTTGAACAGTCATACGTCCAGATATATGTAATTCCATCATCTGTTGTCCCCTTAAACTGTACCTTTTTATTTTCTCCGGCAACCGTTTTAAACTGCTCCTTTGTAATAACCCCATCTTCCGGAATGTTATTCACATCTGCAAGTGTCTCTGTCTTATCCATCTTTTTATCAGAAGAACTGTCTCCACTCCCGGACTTTCCACAGCCCGTTGAAACAATCAGCAGCATACTCATAAGCAATGCCAAAACGACATATACCAGACCTTTTTCCTTTTTCATAATAGTACCCTTTTTCCTTTCTATTATTATAAATTTTTATACGAAAGCTTCTTTATATCCGCTGTGAAATAACTCAGCATTCTTATATTCTACACGATGCTTTTTCACCAACGCTACTCTGTATCTCCACCTCTGCCAAACTTCTTTAGCACTCCTGCGATAGCATGACGCTTTTTATACAATACAAAGACAAGTACCCCTACTACAACTCCCCCGATTATATAAAATATTACCATCCATTTGATACCTTCTTTTTTCGAGCCTGTATCCGATGTCTCCGTATCCTCTTGTGCCACCTCATCTTCGCTTTCTGCCGAATTCGTATCCGGCACATAATTATCTCCGCTAAAACTCCAGCCACCCGTCGTTTCTTCTGCCGCAGTCTTCTTTTTCTTTGCTGTTGTTCCCGTTGCTGCCTTCGCAGAATTTCCGCTATTTCCGGAAGGAAGCTTCTTTGTAGTCCCTGATGCAGCCGGAACAGACGAACTTACGGTGCTGTTTCCGGAAGTGACCGGTGCTGTAACCCGCTTCGTCTGACTTCTTGTTGTTGCTGTTGTAGGATTTTTCTTTGCTGTTGTTGCCGGTGCAGTTACCACAACTTTACAAATTGCCTTTTTTCCACTTCCATCCTTCGCTTTTACCGTAATCATTGCACTTCCAGCTTTCTTCCCTGTCACCTTTCCCTTTGCATTTACTGTTGCAATCTTTTTATTGGAAGAAGACCATTTCACTGACTTCTTCGTGGCATTTGACGGAGAAACCGTCGCTTTTAACGTCTTACTCTTTCCTTTTGTAAGATAAATCGTACTATAATTTAATCCCACTTTTATTACCTTTACTTTAGAAGCTGCCGGTTTTGTTTCTGTCTTTTTTGCTGTCGTTGAAGAAGAATTTCCTCCACTATTACTCCCCGTATCAATCGTCGGACTGACTACCGGCTTCGTTCCTGCCGAAATAGCCACATCACTCATATCATAAAGAAATGTCTCTCCATCCAAAAATCTACGGTAAGCAACTGTTGCATACAATCCCTGTTCCGTTGCCATTCCATCGATAATGCCACCGGCACCGCCACCATTATTCCCGGCATCAGCAGCTACATGCATAAATCCCCCTTCTGGCATATAATACTGGAATAATCCTGTCATCGGCCATTTCCCATTCTTAATAAAACGGGCATCTTCTCCACAATCTATTCCCACACCGCAAAGAGCTGTGATAATCTGTGCCACACTTTCCGAAGTTTCTGTATTCATCGTGCCAAAACCACCACTGGAAAGCTGATTCTTTTCTATCCATGCAAGTCCCTTGTCAATTGCCGCTGTAACATCCTCATATCCATCTTTATTATAATAAGAAGCCAGCGCCTGCATCGCCATTCCTGTCATATCGGAATCTCCAGTTGTTCCCATCAATGTCCAGCCACCATCCTGACACTGCATCCCTACAACCTTCTTAACAAGTAACTCCTCTGAGTTTTGCTGCACTGCAGAAGGGTCTTCTGGAATCTCATATGCCGGATTACTCTTTAATGCAATCAACGCCCAAATCGTGCCATTATTCCCCTGTCTGCTTACATTCTCATAATCTGACAGATACGCTAACAGATTATGTCCCATCACATTTCTTGCATCGACACCAATCGCTGTTAATGCAAGAATAAGCTTTGAATAATCCGAATACTTTGCTCTTGTAATCTGCCAGTCCTTACTCTCACAGTATGCGATCACATTACTATAAAAAAGATTTATATAAGATTCCGGCACATACAGCCCACTCCTTTTTAAACCAATAACATTCCATATGCTACTGTAATCCGGCTTCGTATCTTTACTTAAGATATAGCTTCTTACCTTAGATAAAACCGTATCAATATCCGGACTTAAGACTTCCGCCTCTGCTTCCGTCTGCACTGCCACTCCTGATTCATCAGACTGTCCCTGTGCCGCATCTTCCTCTGCACCCCAAGCATAAAAACCATAACTTCTTCCAAGCTGCAAATTCTTACGGACAATCTTTCTCTCTTTTTTTGTTAATGTCTGCTCTTGTGTACTTTCCTGTACATCTGCCTCTGTACTTGCTGATGCATCTGCATCTTCCCTGGTCTGCTGCTCCTCCTCTTCCGAAGACTCCGTCTCCTCCCTTTCTGATGTCTCACTTTCTGACGTCTCACTTTCTGACATAGAAAAATCGCCTGTACTCTCTGCAGCAGAAGCTGCCGCGGCCGGTTCTGCCCCATTATCTGCCGCATATGCATAGTATGGAACTATAAATGCCACAAGCAGAGCAAAAAGTACAAGCGATATACATTTTCTTTTTAACCTTTGATACATCTTGTTCATTCTACCCTCTCCTTCACTCATTTTACAAAATATCCAAGAGAAATTGAGAGTTTTCCGTAGAAAAGAAAGGCCCATGCATTAGGTGCACAGGCCAAATACTTTTATAAAACTGTTACATTCTCTAGCCCAGATATTTGTTTTCATTCTAAAATCAAATGGCTGGCAATTCAGAATGAAAATAAGGAGCGTTCCCTAAGTGAGCCTGAGAAGCAAGCCATGTACATATTATAACATAGACTTTTAAAAAAATATGCCAACCAGACGGGTGTATTTGCTTCATTTTAGGAAATTAAGCGGGTGAAATTGTCCTACAATTATTTCACCTTCATTTTCTTTACATTTGAGTAATTACCGTAATAAGTTGTTCCTCCTGCTTTACGATAAGTACGAATCTTAAAGTAATAAGTTTTCTTTTTCTTTAGCTTTCCGGCTTTATAAGTCACTGTCTTATTTTTGGTAATTGTCTTCACTTTTTTATAGCCGCTGTTTTTCTTCATGGACTGGTATACTTCATAGCCAGTTGCATTTTTTACTTTCTTCCATGTAAGCTTCGCCTGATTCTTTTTCAGCTTCTTAATGGATTTTATAGATGTTTTAGATGGGGTGTATTTCTTTTTCAGGGCTTCCTGCTGAGCTTTCTTTTTCGCGGCTTCTGCCTTTTTCTTTGCCTCATCCTGGGTTTTCTTTTCAGCTTTCAGACTGACAATTTTCTTCTCAGCATCAGTTAATACTTTTAATGTATCTGCAGAAATAAGTTCCTTTTGTTCACTGGTTAATGCATTATAAGACTTTCTTGCTTCTGCTATCTGAGATTCTTTAGATAAATCTACTGTACCGATAGCGTTAATTTTCTGTTTTACCTTATTTATTTCTTCAATTTGAGCTATGGTAAGATTATTCTTATTCATAATCTGTTCCAATTGCTCCAAAGCATCATCTACTTTCCATTGCTTTGAATCCAACTTTTCAAGTACTTCCATTGCATAGTTATATCTATCAGAGGCACTATATATATTAAGCCATTTTCCTTTTTGTTCATTAAATTGTGCTACTTTTTTTGTCAGTTTTTCTTTGTTTGCAATATTTAAAGCTCTTACACCACCATCTTTATATTGACTGCCTAAGTCTGCTCCTAATCCATATACTGTAAATTGTACTCGGATTACATCCCCATCTTTTGGTATACACGCTGCCATTCCTACATTAGGAAACTCTCCATTTACAGAATACATCCATCCTGCATTCCTATGATAAGAAAACTCACTCAAATCTGGATATGCTACATTCTTGGCTGTATCATCTGGTGGATAAATAATATCCTCTCCATTTACTTGCGTATCCATATTTTTAATCACATCTGGTATTTTTGTTTTTCCATTATCTGCATTTTTAATTCCTGACAAATACCAACCATTTGAAGTAGTTGGTGCCTCAATTTCATAATTATTATTCTTCAAAATATCTTTTACCAAGTTTGCACAAGTATCTCCTTCATGCAGAACAACCTGCGTTGGTTCAATCAAATATCCTTGACCTATTGTGAATTTTTCTATAGATAATGTAACCGTTCCTATTTTTTCAGAAGCATTCGATATAACTACTGATTTCCACCAACATATTGTTATCATCATTAATAAAATCATTTTAAAAAACACTGTATTTTTCTTTTTCATGGCACACCTCCCTCTTCACAAAACAGGAAGAGAATCTCTCTTCCTGTCCTGTATTATTATTTTATTCTTACTTTTTTAACATTTGATTTTTTACTCAAAACATTTAAATTAGCTGCTTTTTTATAAGAATATACCTTAACAAAATAAGTTTTTCCTTTTTTTAGACCAGAAATAACTATTTTTGTTTTATTGGATTTATTTACCTGCTTTACAAGTCTGTATTTTGATTTTTTACCTTCTTTTACGTAAATCTTATATCCTGTTGTTCGTCTTATTTTTTTCCAAGATATTTTAATCTTATTGCGAGATACTCCATCTACTTTTAAAGAAGTCTTCATCGGACTAGTTACAGCAGTAATAACTTCTGATTGTTTATAAATTCTCTTTCCATTTTCCATACTATAAGAACGCAGATTTAATTTATAAACGGTTCCATCTACCAGTGATTTACCTTTCTTTCCTTTTAATTTCTTAAAAGTATACGTATTCTGATTCTTTTTCAAATCCGTTACTACAACATATTTCTTCTTGCTCTTATCATATCTGCGGAGTTGATATCCATCTGCAACAGAAATTTTATTCCATTTTAAAGTAATAGATGTAGTAGTCTGCTTTTTAATCTGAATCTGCAGTTTTTGTACAGTTGTTTCATTAGATGGCTTTTGATTGTTGTTTGCCTCTTTTAATTTTTGCAACGCAACTTCTGCATTTTGTAACACTGTTAATACCTCTTTTGTTACAAAAGATTTCTGAGAATCTGTTAATGACTCATAGGTCTTTCTTACTTCTTTGATAAGTTCTTCTTTAGAAAGATCTACATTGCCAATAGCCTTAACCTTTTCTTCCCATTTCTGTGCCTTACTTTTATCTTCTTTCAATCCAGAAATTTTATCTGATGCATCAGATATTTTTTTCTTTATCTCATCTGAAATCTTAAGTTGCAATTCTTCAGACATATTATTATAGAATGTTTGTACTACCTCTACATTAGACTCCTTGTCTAAAGTAATATCTCCTAATGCTTCAACCATATCTGTTAACTTCTTAACCTGATTATCTGGACTATCAATATTTAATGCAGCTTTCAAATCACTATCAATTAACCTGCCGTCATTGCTAAATTTAATTGTTATTGAATATTCTCCTGCATTTAATTTTTCAAGATATTCTTTCTTTAAAGTTAAAGTTTCTTTTTCTGAATCAACTTCATAGCTTGTATCTTCTAAAGTATCTTCTCCATTCATAACAGATGCAATAGTATTTCCATTCAATTTAAGGTTTAATGTAAAATCAGCATCGTTTCCAATTATTGTTTTAGGTTCAATACTAAATTGTGACTTTTTAACAATTTTTACAGTACTAATTGTTTCATTTCCTGCCACATCAATAACTTTTACATGCATTACGGAAGCTTTTTCATCTACTGGTATTTTAATATTTTTTTCACTCAATCCGCATTTATTATCTACATCAATATTGTCATCTTTTGCTGCATCATAAACTGTTGTCCATTCTCCATCATCTGACTGATACAGAATATTACAAATACCACTCGTTGCATCCTTTCCCTTAACATAAATTTCTTTATTATCAGGCTTCAACAAAAGAGTAGTGTTGTTTTCTAAATTCTCATTATCATTTCCTAAGTATAATTCAGGTTTAACATTATCTGCCTTTACAGGTCCATATTCAACAAGTGCATCGGCAGTTCTTTTGTTTACCTCATCTCCCTGTATAACCGTATTACTAATCAAAAGTAAAATATATACTTTATCCTGATACTTATTACGATATACTACTGACTTACTTGCAATATTATTTCCTTTCATAGCCGCATAAGTATATTGGCTATAATCAACATCTGATGAATCTACAATTTTCAAGGCTCCCTGTGTATTTTCTGGAGTAAGCTTTTTATCTCTAACCATAAATCGAACTCTATTATACCAACCATGTGTCGGATTATTCACTGAATTAGGAAATTCTGTTATAGCATAATGTTTTCCTATTTCTGGCTCGCTTATTTTAGGACTCTCAAAATAAACTTTTTTCTTTTTTGAATTATCTTTCTCACTTACTTTTTCGTACAAAGAATAATAAGTTTGTCCATTTCCCGTATATTCTTTTTCTTCTTTTATTTTATTTGCTTTTTCTAAAATATTTTTTAAATCAGGATCTGGCTGTTGTTTATAAATATCTTCTGCATCAGATATTAATTTATCCCATTTACTTTCATCTAAATCATATCTTTGCCATACATTAGAGCCTTGGATAACATCTCCCATTGCAATAACAATATCTTTTAATGTTACACCATCGTTCTTTTTTACAGCTTCTGCTATTGCTTCTTGGTAATTTTTCTCTTGACATATATCCAAAATACCTTTTCCATTATATTTCAGGTAATCCATATTTACTCCAGCACCAACAAATCCTGTAATAACACAACCTGTTGTATTGATATTTCCCCAAGTGCCATCTTCAGTTTGTGCACCCTTCAAAGCAATGATTCCCGCAATATATTCTTCATCTGGAATCAATCCTTTTAATTCAGCCAGTGCCCAGCCTCGCATATCTACACTCTGAGAATTATACAAATCTACTTTCTTTACATAATCCACTAATGCATCTGGAATCTCTTCTCCACAAACTTTCAATGCCATTAATGCCCATTCATTATTTGCATAACCACCAAAAAGTCCTTCTTTATTTTTAAAAGAAAGTAAACCTTCTACAAGATTCATATGAGAATCACCAAAATCATATGGATTATATCCAAGCATTACTAACTGAAGAATCTGTCTTGCATAAACAGTCGCCTGAGTGTAATTTTCTTTTTCAGGAGAATGAACATATCCTTCATCTACATTCACATCTGCTGCCATATTCATAAATACAGACCAACAAGAATTATCCCACATATTTTTTAATTTCAACCTGCTCTGTCCTAAATATGGTTTTAAAATTTCCTGTGCCTTCTTTATCTCTTCTTCATTTTCAGAAGAATTTTTAAACATTGGAACGCTTCCATCTTTATTCTGATAAATAAAATAATATTTCTTTGATTTAATTCCATCTTGTGCAGTAATCTTTACTTCTGCCAAAAAATCATCTACATTAATAGTCACTGACTGTATTTCTTTCTTGTTGATATTTGCCACTGCCTCAGATGATATTTCTTTTATTATAAGTTCTGCATTTTCTACATCAGTTGGCTGTAAAAGATATACCGTCTTTTCTGATGAAAATCCTGTTTCTTTTTTTGTCTTATAATCTTTTAATATTGCATTTTTTAATTCAATCTGTTTCAAGTCACAATCGGCACTTGCTCTTACAATAGAAATAGTATATATTTTGATTGCTCCATTCGCAGCTGTTACTTTAACCGTAATTTTATCTAAACTATCTCCAACAGCTATTGCCGCATACATACCAACCTGATCACCTTTTATTGCCTGCGTATCCATGTATTCAATCTTTGCTTGTGGATCTACAGGAGCAATTCCTAAGATAATCTTATCCAAAGGTAACTTTTTAGGTATCGCAATCGCCCACTGTCCATTATCATTCTTCACTCCATAAGAAGTAGATTTTACAGTTGCAGAACCTAACTGGGTTGCCTCTACATACTTAATATCCGTATCAGAACCTTTTTTAACTTCCGCTTCTGTTCCATTGGAATATACAAGGTATACCGCACAAGAATAGCCTTTTAGATTAGTCTTTTTCAGTCCTTCTGGCATAGTTTCAGAGGCAGTATCAAGAGCAGACACATTCCATTCTGCTGTATACATTTCAATTATATTCAAACCTTTTTTCAGACTTAATACAGGACTTTGAAAGGTATCAGAGTAAGAAGCTGAACTTTCAAAACGTTGGAAATTCTCTCCATTAATTCGCACATAGTTTTCTCCATTGCTAAGCCATTCCATCGCATTTGCTGAATATGATTCTGTTTTCTTATGATTTGTCCACCGAAAAACAGAACATTGTTTTACCTGGTCTTTCACAGTAACTTCTCGATAAGAAGTATCTGCTGAAGAACTTCCCTGTATTACTGTATCATTATCAAAATAGTTTATTTCATCATTTGTAGTATCTGCAATATATGTTTCTTTAATATTATCCCAATTACTTAAACCACTAATAAGAACTTTATATTTTTTGCTTACAGTTCCTTTTTTTACCGTTATATAGCAAACAGATGTTCCGTTAATATTATAAGATTTCGTTTCTTCTTTTTCAATATTAAAATCTGTTCCATTTCTTTTTACTGAAAATTCTTTTCCTTCAAAATCCGTTGCAGAAATCTGTGCATCGACATCCGCCTTTCCACTTATTATATATCCATCACCGATACTTCTTTCGTCAACTTGTGCAGTATAGACAGAATCATCTTTTGTATTCTTAGTAACTGTCGCTTCTTTTTGACCGATAGTTACATTACTAATTGCGAATGTTGCAGTTTCTGCTGCAGAAAGTTTTTTTGAACAAGCAAGTGCAATCAATATGGCAAATATAAAAAGTATAATTTTACTGTTTAAATAAACTTTTGATTTTCCCATGTTTTTCCTCCTCGTATATAACAAGAGAAGTCAACTAATTGTTGACTCCTCCCATTATTCCTAACTTAGTCTACTTTCTACCATGTAGTTTCTGTCAAAACATATTTTACGTAAATGCCTTCTACACTAGTAGTAAAACCGCCTGCTGACTGATTGCTATAATCATATGGAAAATACTGACTTCCTGACATAGCTACATTTGTTGCTGCTAATGGAGATTCAAACCAGGCATTTGCCTCTGGCGCTGCAGCAGCCCATGAAGGTTTTGTTCCCTGTGTTGTCACAGAATTACCTGCTTTCATATCAATCATCCAAGAATATCCCTTATAAGAATTAGATGTATATTCTACATCAATGCTCCCCAGCCCATTAATAGATGTAATATAATCTCCATTAGTAGACTTTCCAATTGTTAAACCTGTTGCATCAATAAAATCCATTGCTGTTGGATTATCATCTTCGCTTAAAGTTACATTTCCATCATATAACACCCCAACTGTTGCCGCTCCAGTATAATTTGACGGCAGTCCAACAACTTCTACTTTTACCGGTACGGTTATTTCTCCATCAGCAGATGGTGTTGCTGCCATTGATGTTACCCCAAGTCCCATCATCATAACTACTGCGAGCATCACTGCGAGCATTCTTTTTAAAGTCTTCATAAGTTTTCCTCCTTTAGAAACTCCGCTATTTAGATAGCATTCTTTGGTTTTGTCTACATGTTACTAATGGGTCGCGACTCCCATTGCCAACGGATAGCTCCTTTAGCAATATATTGATTTAAAACAACTTCTATACGATTTATCTGCTTATATGCTTTCTCTACTGAACCTTTTTTATTGTGGTCTCAACTACTCTCACATTATTATCTGCATATGAAATAACTGTATATTGTTGTTTTACCTCCTTTGATATTACCTGTTTGAAAATTACAGATATTTATAATCTCCAAACGCTGTGTCAGGATTTTATGTGTGGAACTTTCGGATAGAAATCATTAGATAAAAACAAATAAACTGAGACTTGCTTTTCGACTTCTGTAAAGATTTCTCTAAACGTATCGAATGAATGTACTCAGCACTCCCACCCAAAGTCCTGTTCATTAGAATTCTATTTTAAATATCCTGACTTAAGCTTCTTCTGCCTTTTCACACCTTCCCGGAAGATCCAGTGGTATTTGTGAGGGCATCCGCTTTCACAGTAGGGGTAAGCCTGTGTGGTTTGTACCAACTTTCTTAAAATAGAATGTATTTTTTTGTACATTTATTATAACATGGCTTTTCTAAAAAGTATTCCAACCAGACGGATGTCTTTTCGTCATTTTGGAACCTTTTTTAGATTTTTCAAAAAAATGCTTGACATTTTTTGCAGAAAAAATCCCGTCAGACCGAATGATCTGACGGGGCATTTTTCTTTTATTGCTTATTATAGATAACACAACTTTTGTTTTATTTTTATTATTTTACGCTTATCGGAACATATATGTATACTTTTTTATTGATGTATCTTTCAAAAGTAAAGTTCTGTAAAGAGACCATATCGCGGTGTTCTTTTATCCAGCCATAAAAAACACACCGGGAAAACATACGGATGGTATCTGCGAGATTATCCACATCGCTTTCGCGGTCTGTTTCAAATACGGCAAATCGTCCGGCGGCTATCTCTATTTTCACAGCATCGTCCGGCACATTCGTAAAGTTGTTTACAACCGGTCCAAGGATATATTGAATATTGATACATTCCGGGTCATGATACCACATGGCAATCTTATCATTTCCATTCGCACTTCCGGCTACAGAGTTCATTTTCTTGAAGTACGGTGAATCCTCATCGAGCCAGAATGCTACCTGTGCCGGTATATCTACTTCCCGTCCACGATTTGGGATAATCGTCCAGCCAATCATTTTGATATCATCAATGTCCATAAAGGATACTTTCATTTTATCTTTATATTCTGAGTAAAACTGATTTAAGTCAACAACTTCTGTGTTTGCTTTAGCATATTTGGAAGGACTGGTACAAAAGGCTTTGCGGAAGGCTTTATCAAATCCATTTCTCGACTTAAAACCATATTTTTTTGCTAAACTGGCCACCTTGACACCCTGACGTAATTCTCTGGCGGCTTTTTGTATTTTCCTCTGACTGATATACGCACTAAGTCCCATTCCAAAGTCATCCTGAAAGGCTTTGCGAAAATAGTCTCTGGAATAGTTAAAATGTTCCGCCATCATCTCTGGTGTGATATCTTCTGTAATATGCTCATCAATATAATTGATCCATGCAATATTCTGAAATTCCATTCGGTAATACTTTGCCGGAACAACGCCGTATTCTTTGCGAAATGCATTAGAAAAAACGCTATAACTTGCAAATTGATATTTGGCACATACTTTTTCCGGATTCTTTCCTTCTTTTAATTCTTCTGCAGCAAAGTACAGCTTTCTCTGTTTTATGTAATCGGTGATTCTCGTTTCATAATAAAGCTGGAAAATATTTTTTAAATGTTTCTCGGAATAATGAAACAGCTTTGCAAGACCTTTTGCTGTTAAATTCTCCGTAATATGCTCATCAATATAACTAATCCACTCGTCAACTCCATAAATCTTTTTCTCCTCTTTTTTATTTTTCATTACATAATCCGAATTCATTCTTTTTTTAAGAGGAAGATATACTGAGTACAGTCCGTTTTCAAAAGAAATAAAATACATTTTCCGATTGTCATAGTGCATTTCACTTTGCTTTATCCAGTCACATAACGCATATTTTATCAACATTTTTATAATATCCGGTGCCTGTTTATCCCAATATTGCTCTTTTAACGTAAAAACTGCATAATCCGATGCCCCAATATCAATTCTCTTCTTTTCACTTTCCTTTCCGGCATCTTTTGGAACTTCCTGCCCAATCATATAAAAGAAATGGTATGAATCATCATGCCACCAAAACTGCATATACTCTCCGGCACGCTCCCTATCCTTCCACTTTTCCTTTACATCCTTCTCGATATATTCCATTCCGTTTTGAAAAATATCGCCTTCTAAAGGCAGCATATCTGCCTCTACTGTCTGTGCCATTCTTCTCACAACTTTATATTCTATCATAGAACTATCAGGAATCCGTTCAAATGGAAGGACTTGATTTGTATAATCCTCTTCAATATTTAATCCCTGCACCTGTTCCCTGATTGTATCAAGAGAATTGTCAAAGAAAATGTCAGCCAGATAAAGGAATTCCTGCGTAGAGTATGCCAGTCTGCTTGCCAGATCTTTTACCGAAATGCTGTTATCTGTCTGAAGGCACAAAAGAGTGTCTCTCATACGTTCCCATAAAGCTGATTCTTCCTCCGGAAGTGAGGAAAATGTTTTTGTCTCATTCACTGTGTTCATTTTCTCTATCCTTCTATTATTTCTATTTCTTTTTCTTTCATTTTCTCTGTTATTTTATCTCAGTCGAGAAGACTCCCACCTCTTC
>ENA-OPDE01000720-OPDE01000720.1-human-gut-metagenome-genome-assembly--contig:-NODE-720-length-14666-cov-4.035042_pt1 | contig 14666 bp, 9 predicted proteins | sample MGYA00241261_ERZ501502 | MGnify/ENA primary metagenome ERZ501502 (study PRJEB25962, sample SAMEA2042450) | human gut metagenome | biome: human gut; feature: human-associated habitat; material: faeces... | reverse complement strand
CGGGGTCCGGATCGGACGCCGTAGAGGTTATCGGAAAAATCATCGCGGCGCTTAGAAAAACCACCTCTGCGGTCATCTCTGCGTTTATCACGGCGAGCAAAATTATCATCACGACGGCCAAAACCATCTTCCCGACGATCAAATCGGCGATCGGAACGACGTTTGAAACCATCACGGTCGTCAAATCGGCGGTCTGAGCGACGCGGGCGGTCCTCAAAACCCAAATCATCACGATGGCTACCCGCTTCTTCCCAAGGTTTACGCATTTTTTGTTTTCCTTTTATAAACGCGCTTTGTAATCAATCAGTTGCGCATATGGTTTATGTAAGATGGGCGCGATCTTAGCAGAAAACAGAACAATTCATTGGAAATCATTAATTAACATTTTCTTTCTTCTTTGTGCGATCTTTTGCTTAAAAGCACACTTTGCTCGAAATAACTTCAGTACACTATGAAGTAGGAAGGGAAGAGAGCCATCTTCCCACTCTTTCTAATAACAAAACAAAAAGAGGGATATATATGGCACAAGCATTACAAGTAACATTCCATGGTATCAGTCGTTCCGAAGCGGTAGAACAAGCTATACAAAAAGAATTGAACGATTTGAGCAAATTTGACCGTAACCTGGGCCCCTGCCACGCCACCATCACTCAAGAAGGCCATCAGACGATGGGCGCCTACACCGTGCGTGTCACAATCGTTGCCTCCGGCAGCGACTTGGTGGTCTCCCGCACCAACAATGACGTGATGCTTGCCATCAGAGAAGCCTTTGATACGCTGCGCCGTTCAGTGAAAGACGCTGCAGAAAAACTGCGTGGTCATTAATCATTACTGATTAAGTCGAGGGGATCTCTAAAAAAGATCCCCTTTTTTCTGCGCTACACTTAGCCAATCAACCCTTTTCTTACAAAGGAAATAAAGATGCCTTCCATCGCTCGTATTGAAGAGTTGGCCCAAGAATTCACCCGCATCCGCCGTGAATTCCATGCCCACCCAGAATTAAGCAACCAAGAATTTGAAACGTCTAAGAAAATCGCCCAATACCTGACTCAATGGGGTATTGAAGTTCACACCGGAATCGGCGGAACGGGCGTTGTCGGTGTTCTGAAAAACGGAAACGGAACTAAACGCATTGCCTTGCGTGCTGATATGGATGCACTGCCCATTACAGAAGCCAATCATTTTGAACATGCTTCAAAAAATACCGGAGTCATGCACGCCTGCGGCCACGATGGTCATATCACGGGACTTTTGCTGGCTGCCCGTTATCTTTCCGAAACGAAAAACTTCAACGGTACGGTCATTTTTGTCTTCCAACCCGGTGAAGAAGGCGGATTCGGCGCTCAACACATGATTGCCGACGGGCTTATGGAGAAGTTCCCGGCTGACTTCTACCTTGGCTGCCACAACTGGCCTGAAACACCGGCGATGAAAATTGGCATTAACAAAAAGGCCATGATGGCAAGCGGCAACGTCTTCAAAATTGATGTTGATGGCCGCGGCTCTCACGGCGCCATGCCCAATTTGTCCATTGATCCCGTGTTCACGGCTATTCAAATCTGCGAATCTATTCAGGGCATTATCACTCGTATGAAACGCCCGATTGACCCGGCTGTTTTAAGTATTTGCAAGATTGAAGCCGGTACGACCTATAACGTGGTGCCCGATCATGCTAGCATTTTAGGCACCGTCAGAACGTTTGACGACAAGGTCACTGACATGGTCGAGGAAAAACTTGATCAAATCAGCCGCAACGTCGCACAAGCTTTCGGTGCAAAAGCCCATCTTACTTTCACGCGTCAATATGCTCCGGTCATCAATACGCCGGAATGCGTTGACCGAGTTCAAAACGCCGTAAAAGAACTGTATGGCGAAGAGCGCTTACACGAACAAGAACCGGTCATGCCCTCGGAAGACTTCGCGGACTACCTGCAAACCACGCCCGGCGCCTTCTTCTTCGTGGGTTCCGGTGACGGTTCGCATCGCTTAGAAGGACACGGAGACGGCCCGTGCTTATTGCATAACTCGTCTTACGATTACAACGACGCCTGCTTACCGATTGCGGCAAGCGTTTTTGCCCGTGTGACAGAAGACTACTTGCGTTAATTCTCTGATTTATTCTTCCCCTTGCTGAAGTTTTTCAACAAGGGGATTTTTTATCCTTTCGGATTGCCACAATTGGATTAATCCCAGCCCCAAGGCTCGCTAAAATCATTCCCATTGGAGTGATCAACATGGCGCTAGATACAAACTTTAAAACTCGTGACATTCGTGAAGTGCTTGATGCCACTCACATGAGGGGAAGGGACATCACCTTTATTGATGACTTTTCTTTCGAAGAAATCCTCAGTCTGTTTCAAGCAGCGGAAATGTTCGAGCCTTTTATGCGAACGGGGCTAAACCTTTTAACTGGGAAAGTGCTCTACACTTTATTTTTTCAGCCCTCTACCCGCACACGCTGCTCGCATGAAAACGCCATGCTCCGCTTGGGCGGCTCCGTTATCACGGAAACCGATCCCTTGCATAGTGCCTCCTTTGCCAAAAATGAATCCTTAGCTGACAGTCTGCGAGTGACCTCTGAATACGCGGACGTGATTGTTATGCGTCATCCCGATGACAAAGAGGCGCTGCAAGCATTAAATGCCATTAAAGGTCACTGCGCTCCGGTTATTTCCGGAGGCTACGGCCATGTAACCCATCCCACTCAAGGCCTTTTGGATGCCTATACCTGTTGGCGGGCGTTCGGAGATCTATCCAAAGTTACCGTCGCCATTGCGACACCGGACTTGTCTCGGGCCCGCTCCGGCCACTCTTTTGCTCTAACGCTTGCCGCCATGGGCGCCAAAATTATCTACAGCGGTATAAGTGCCTTGCCGATGCCTGAAGTTGTTCGCCGTAAATTGACGGCGATGGGCGCTCATTTTGAGGAGCATTTTGATCTGACAAAGAAAGAAAATGAAATGCTCTACATGGATAAAAAAGTTGACTTAATTTATCTGCCCGGTTGCTCGGTTAAAAAAGATGATCCCAACCGAGCGGACTTTGAAAGAAAAATGGCTAATTTCTACATCTCTTTGGAAATGCTGAAAACCATTAAAGAAAAAACCGGTAAAACGGTCGGCCTTCATCATTCTTTACCCCGCAACCCGGGGGAATTCGATTTCAACATCGACAATACCGAACATCAACTCTACTTTAGAGCCATCGGCTTTTCTGTTGCGTTGCGTATGGCACTATTGGCAGCAGTTGTAGGCGTTCGTTAGTTTTTAGGAATTTAAAGCATGCGCATCGTGATCGCACTCGGAGGGAACGCCCTTTTAAAACGAGGAGAACCAATGCACTACGAAGTGCAGCGAGCCAATGTGCGCATGGCGTGTCAGCAAATTGCGAAAGTTTTGCCAGGCAATGAACTCATCATCACTCACGGAAACGGTCCTCAAGTCGGACTCATTGCGCTGCAACAAAATGCTTACACAGATGTGCCCATGTACCCGCTTGATGCAATTGGCGCTGAATCTGTCGGCATGATCGGTTACATGATTGCTCGTGAGCTCACGAATGTCGTTCCCCGATCCATCACTGTCACTAATGTTTTAACGCAAACAGAAATCGATCCGAATGATCCGGCTTTTAAACAGCCGACTAAACCCATCGGTCCTATTTACACCAAAGAAGAAGCTGAAAGGCTTAGCCAAACAAACGGCTGGACAATGGCGCCAGACAACGACAAATTCCGCCGAGTTGTCGCTAGTCCAAATCCTCAAAGGATATTGGGATTGTCAGCACTTAAGACTCTGATTGAAAACGGGCATCTTGTCGTTTGCTGCGGCGGAGGCGGCGTTCCTGTTTACTTTGATCAAGAAGGGCAACTTATCGGTGCTGAAGCGGTCATTGATAAAGATCTCGCTTCTTCACTTCTGGCCAATTCAGTTAATGCAGACCTATTTGTGATTGCAACAGATATCGATGGTGTTTACACGGACTGGGGGAAGCCTTCTCAATCACTTATCCGACAAATAGACACCACTTCTCTACGAAAGTTAACTTTTGCTCAGGGTTCCATGGCCCCTAAAGTTGAAGCCGCTTGCCGTTTTGTAGAGAAAACAGGAAAGACAGCAATCATTGGTGCATTGGATCAAATTGAAAAGATTATTGATGGGAAAAGCGGGACACTGGTTCATCCCTAAACAAGTTTTAACTTATTTCTGAATGGTAAACAACTCTCGGCTAAAGCCGAAAGCTTTTATTTATCGTCATTGCAAAGCAATTCGACATTAGGCCGGTTTACAACAGCCCTTGGACTATCAGCTGATAGCCCAATCCCTGCAGGTTCCGACTTGCATTCAAGTCGCTGTGCGCACGGAGACCACAGTGCGGACAAACAAAACGATGCTTCGACCGTTTGCCCAATTGCGAACACGCCGAACACGTCTGTGAGGTATACCGAGGATCCACATACATTACGTTAATCCTTCGCCTTTGCGCCTTGTACTCAATCAGTTGCTGAAGCTCACGGAAAGACCAACGGTGCAGTCGGCTTCTGACTCTTTTACCTGCTCTCACTCGATCTCTGATATGCGTCAGATCTTCCAGGACGATCACTTTCGCTTTCTGTTTAGCCGCTTCTTCTACAATTGATTTACTCACTACGTGATTGACGTGGGTGACATGCCGTCTTTCTTTGCCCGAAGCTTTTCGCAAGTGCTGTCTGGCACTTTGCGAGCCATTGCTTTGTAAACGCGCACGCAACCCCAAGTATTTATCTCGTTTATGTTTTAATTCGCCCGCTTTCCAAACCTTTCCGCTGGAAACCGCAGCGATATTGTTTTCGCCTACATCAACACCGATCACTTCCTCTTTCTTTAATTTCGCGGTTAAGGCACTCAGTGTCGAGTCATATTCCAGACTGATATGCAGGAACCAAAATCCTCCCTTTTTATTCTTTCGATAGACAAGATTGCTTTCTTTGCGTTTGCCTGAGTCAAGCAATCGTTTTTGAAAATCTCCCGGACACAATCTGACTTTTACCCGACCTTCAACTGTAAAAACAGTTGCTTCAGTCATATCCGATTGATAACGGATTGTGTTTTTGTCCAAATGGATAGAGGGATTTTTAAAAACAATTTCTTTTAGAGATTCTTCTTTATTTTTTCGGGGATGGTTCGTCAACTCTGTTTTGTAGGCGGAAGACACTGACCGAATGGCATTACAGGCTAACTGCGATCCCAGTACCGGCAAGGCCAATCTCAAATCGTAGTATGCGGCATGGTGCAGGTTATAACGTTGCCAATTGCGCTCATTAGGATCGCGGCAAACATATTTAACCAAAAAATTGCAAGCGTCACGGTACAGAAGCCGGGTCTTGTGCAGCTTCTGAGCGGCATCCTCATCCATTTGCAGTTTGATGCAAACGGTCGTCGTTAATTTGGAGGGAGCGGAAAGTCTACCTGCGCCCTTTGATATGTTCAGTGCTTTCAATGTACTTCTGAATAGTTTCGGAACTGACGTTGCCGGCAGTACCCACGTAATAAGACGGAGACCAAAGGTGGCCTCCCCACAACTGTTTTTTCAACTCAGGGAATTTAACAAATAATTTTCTGGCGGTGCTGCCTTTCAAAATTTTGATTGCATCAGCCACTGAAGTAGCAGGCGGTATGCTGACAAAAAGGTGAATGTGATCGGGCTGAACTTCAAGCGAGAGAATCGGCCATTGACGTTCCTGACAGATTGTCTCAATTAACCGTTTGGTTTCTGCGGCGATTGAACCGACCAAAATTGATTTCCGATACTTTGGGCACCAAACCGCATGGTAAGAAGTTTGGTAGACACAATTTCGATCAAATACAATTTCAAGCATAATTTGACACAATCACATGATTGATTTATTATACAAAAAAATCGCCCCGGTGGGGCGAGTGCCAATTCCTCTCGCGATTGAAATCGCAAGTTTCCTTGGCACGATACTATGAAGAGTGTTCCCACAACATCAATTCATCAAAATGTATAAAAAATGATGCATCGGCGCATCAAAATATATAAAAATTGATGCATAGATGCATCAAATTATAAAAACAATAACAAATTAGTAATCTCTGTTATGACACAGAGAAGTTTGACTTCCCTGCTTTGTTATAACCAATAAGAGCATTAAATCCTTTTAATTTCAAAGATATCTTTTTATTTGAACGCTAATTTTTGATTTCTACTTGCTCGATACAAACAGTCATAGGACAACCTATAAGTTTTTAAAGATCTTTTAAAACTTGAGCCGGTTTTTAAGCCGGCTCTAGCGTTGCCTCACTTATTCAGTGAGATTTCGGAGGATGATCCGTTAGAAGCGATAATCCACACGCACTTGACCGAAGAGTTCCTTCGTATCATCCGATCCCAAGGCAGTACCGGCTTGGACACCGACACCCCAGTTATCTTTTTGTGCTTTCAAGCCGAAGCTTGTGCGAACCACGCTTTCAGCCCAGACATCCATCGTTGTGTGAGCAGTCGTTGCTCCGACTTGCGTACGAGCTTCTGTGTCACGATCGCCGAATGCATGGACATAACCGATATCCATCGAGGGCGTCATCACCCAGCCGGAAGCCGTTTGCATATCGCCAGCGAACTTCACGCCAACCGGTACCGTGAAGACGTCTTGGTCTTGTTCCTTAACACGTAAACCTTGGTCGGTATTGTAGCCGTCCGTGTTAACGCGCAAGTAGTTAAAGCCAATGTACGGGACCAAGCGGCTATTTTGCGTGAGGTCAAAGCGCATTTCACCACGGACACCAACGCTCAAAACATCAGCATCGATATCGGCCTTTTCATTAGCCACAGTAGTGTGAGAAACATCGTTGGATGTCGTCACATAACCGACTTGACCAATCACGTTCATCATGCCAAAGCGTTTACCCGCATAAGCTTGAACACCATAGTAGTCCACTTCGTTGCGGATGCCGCTGTTGTCATCTTGACCGCGGACCGTGCCGGTACCCAAGTTAGCCAAAGCACCGAACGTCCAGTCATTAGCGCTGTACTCACCGCCGACAACCAAACCGCCCAAGTCAGCCTTGATGGCACCGAAGTCAGAAGAACCGCCCATTTCAAAGCGCTTGCCGGAGGCTTCTGCAAAGAGCACACCGCCTTCTGCAAAGTCATGGATTAACGAAGCGCGTTGCGAAGCGGCATCAATGCCCATCGTGGCGCTGTCGATAGCAACCGTTTGAACACCGGCAGCAGCTGCCAAGTTCAACGCAGCATTGATTTGTTGCGAGCGATTGCCGTTGTTGACGCCACCCGTGGTTGGATCCAAGAAGTCGTTGATGTAATCAGATGCACCATCGTCTTGCTTAGAAATGTCACCCAAAGCACCGGTATCATCCACGTCGCCTAAGCCAACTTCATCAAGTTCGCTGCCAGTGCGGGAATTAAACGTATAGTAAACACCGGCATCTTCATTGCGAATGGCTTTGTAGAGCACGTTATCCACGCTTGTTGCGGTGTCGGCCTTTGCATCAATTGTCACCTTGGCGCCATCTTGGGCAACATCAATAAAGTGAATGGTGCCATTAGTTGAATCAACCGTACCGGTTACCGTAGTTTGAGAACCAGCATCGGCAATTAACAAACCATCTGAACCTAAATACAAACCGTTAGTCTCACTTGTGACCTTACCAACAAGTGCCTTGGAATCAGAGAAATCAACAGTACCGGTCACATACAGAGCGCCCTTGTACTGATGAGAGACACTTGCCAAGCCTGAGAGACCAGTTTCGCTATCAGCGTTCAAAACCATAAGACCATTGTTGACATCTAAAGTCAGATTACTGATATCTCCGGAATAGGAAGCAACGCCTCTGCCAGTGTCATTACCAATTGCAAGAACATCACCAGCTTCGAAAGTAAGTTCAGCAAAGTCAATCGCACCGTTACCTAAAACGGTCGTTGTTCCCCTATCACCAAACTTATACTTCATACCTTTGACCAGACTTTCTGCGGTTAAGGTATCAAAGCTTGTAACGGATTGACCATCAGCAAATGTATAGGTTCCAGATTCACTGACTATTGTGAGATCTGAAGTATCAGCGCCAGCTCCATCGACAACAGTTGTATCGCCCAAAACTTGGTCATTGGCCAAAATTATCTTTGCGTTCTCAACCGTTGACGAAGATCCTTTATTGACATTGTCATCATCTTGGACAACACCGCCTGCGTGGATATCGCCATTGACCTTACCGCTCAAGAAAGTCATTGTGACATTGCCAACAGTTGCTTTCGACGGATTGTAGTAATCACCATCGGTGTACTCACCGTCAAGTGCAATACCGCCACCATATACGTCACCGGTGATAGTCGCACCATCAACAATGACATTGGCGTTTTTAACACTTGACCACGCGCCATCGGAAGCGATGCCGCCGGCAAACACATTACCTTCACGGCCTTCTTCACCAATGGTGGCCGTACCACCTAGATAAATATTGGTCGTTTCTACGTGAGAAGCACCAGTTTCTTCAGTTGAAGCTCCTTGACCGCCTGCAGCCATACCACCGCCAATGATTGCGACATCGTTGTGCATCATCGCGTATGTCAGCGAGTCCAAGTAGCCCAAAAGACCCGTGTTTTCGTGGGGTTGATCCGTGTTATTACCGAAGAAAGACTCAAACGACAAATACCCTACGTGTCCAGAGTGAACTTTAATATTAACTTCATCTACTTCAGAAAACACATTCTTTGTAGCTACTTTGTTAGGATTAGAGTCATCTATAGCCAAACCGCCACCAACAATACCGTCAACGATAGGATTTAATGGATTTCCTTCTGGATCAGTTCCGCCAACTTGAATAGTGACGGTATTGGTGTGTGCCTGAGCAGCAATGCCCGTATTCGGCTCATTTGTACCGGTAAAGTAAGAAATACCACCGCCCATGACACCAACAGTATCACCACCGTTCAAATAAATAGAAACGGTACTTACGTCTGAGATTGCATTAGTGGTCTTATCACCTACTGAGGCAGCTGAAGCCGCAGCCAGTCCGCTGCCGAAAATACCCACGTTATAGCCACTGTTAACTGCAATTTCAACGCTATCTACGGTACTCTGTGCCCATGCAGAATGTTTATATTCACCGTCATAACCGTTATTTTGTTGGTAGGCCAAAGCCATACCACCACCCATAACTCCGACGTTTACACCTTCATGATCAATTGCGTCAACGATATCTGTTAATAATTTGTACTCACCGACCTGGCTAAGATTTTGCAGATCGCTCAAGACCGAATTGACATCCTTAAAGATTTCTCCCTTTTGAGTATTGGTAAGTCTTATGTCCGATTTAAGATCGCCAATGGTAATCTCAACGTTAGTGGTATCAACTGTAGAAGTCGAATCAGTCACACTATCATAACGTTGGTGAGCTGCCGCCAAACCGCCTCCCACTAAGCCGAAGGAAGATGCTTTTCCTGAAACATTGATGGCTGTCGTTCCTCGAACCGTTGACGTGGCGGTTCCACCTGCGTTATCCCCCTTTACATTAATCAAGGAACCCATGGGAATAAAATCTTTGACGGCATCAACAATTGCTGAACTATCTCCAGAGACTGCAGCCCCAGAACCAATAATTCCAACAGATGCACCTGAATTAAGATTAATGGTGCTGTCCGTTACAATTGCCGTAGCTTCGCCACCCCAAGTGGCTCCCGCAAGCCCTCCGCCGACAATACCGGCAGTAACACCCTCATAACCCGCGCTGTCAGTCTCTGTATTTACATTAATAGTTGTACTACCAAGAACTGATGTTGAGGCTTTTCCACCTAAAGCAATAGCTGAACCTGAACCAACAACACCAATAGCACTGGTGGTACCTTTTAAATCAATCAAACTATTGCCTTCAACAATAGTAGATGCATCTCCACCATCAAAACTATAAAGGGGGGCAAAGAAAGAAATGTCCACCCCTGAAATATTAACAGCAGAGCTACCCCCTGTTAAACCTAACAGATTTCCTGAATTAGCTTCAATAACTGTATTTCCACTAATCACAGATTCCATCTTATTTTCTGCATAGACTTCGGAATTGCCACTAATTGCATTGATAACCCTATCACCTGCAACAGTTCCAATCATAAATGGATTCGTGCCTTCTCCTCCAATTGTGATCTTGGTACTGGTCACATCCTTTTGCTGATTTTCAAACTGCTTATTCAATTCATCAAGTATTGCATCACACAACCCTTTATAATTCTGATTAAAGCTTGAAATTAGACCTAGGGCTTTTCCTAACTCTGAGATCGTAGATTGATCAATAAAATTATTACCACCGACAGTTCCTGTCAGAATGGCATTATCCCCATAATTTGTTTGTGAAAGAGCTTCTCGGATTGCATTAATCAAACCCAGTTCGTTTGGATTTCCACCTGCTGCACTCGTTTGATAGCCTTCAATGGCTTTTTTGATGTCTGCGACAAACTTACGTACATCACCATTGGTTTTAATAACGAGCTCTTCACCGTTACCGTGGATAAATTTCGTTGAATCAATGCCGTTGACATAATCACGGTCAACCGTAATGGAAGCAAATGCTCCCGTGCTAACAGCCATCAAACCTGTTAAAGCTGTTGCAAGAAGAGTTTTCGTGAATTTTTTCGGTTTGCCATGGGATCTCTGTGTTTCTGAAGACACAACAAACGATCTGCGGGCATCGTTCCAAAGTACTTTGAACGCTTTATTCATAGTAGAGCCTATCTATTGGAAATAAAATGTGTAAAAAGCATCCGAGATAACAAAAAAATCCGGATGCTTGACAGGCTACTCTGCCCCCCCCCGACGTATTGACTGAAATCAACGGAGTTTCTTATTTCATAAAACGATCACAATGAAGATTTGTTATCTCTTTGATTTTTCAGAAAATTTAGCATTAAATCAAAATGTTGCCACCGAGCCACACTTTTTGCTATTTCAACACACTACTGTTCATCTGACCTTAAAAAGGCAACCAACCTCTGTTCGTCTCCTGTAGGGAATAATGGACAAAATATGACTTCACTTTTTAAGTTCTATTAATGACACTGTCAAAATATAAAAATAAATATCGGATTAGCAATTGCGATTACAGGAGAGGCAAGACCTGATACCTTTGTCCTCCCCTACTGGAAACTGTGTCCCCAAATTATTTCGGATACCCAACCGTAAAGAGCACAATCGGTTCAAGGTGCTCTGCCAAGTTCATGGCTTTGCGAAGTTCTTCATGATCAAATGAAGCACGAATGCAACCGGCTAATCCCATGGCTGCGGCCGCCAAATAACAACTCTGCCCCATTGTGCCTGCATCAACATAAACACCCGTCGGACGAGCTGTCTTTGAGCGCTCTTTATCAGCCACAAAAACGATCGTTACCGGAGCAGTCTTAACATAATCAAATTGATAAGCAGTAGAGACTTCACGCACATCCTTATCTGTCGTTTGTTCCAGGCAATTTTTAGCCGCTTCATAACGCCAGGCACCATCAGCGCGCAACACGTAAGGCGTGACCGCACGCAAATCCAATGTTGAAGGAACCGTGCGACGGCCGTCTTCATCGGTAATCCCCGCACAAGCCCAAAGAAGTGTTGACAGAGCCTCTTCGTTTAATTGTTCGGTTTGGCAATCACGATTAGAGCGACGTTTTTGAAGGGCCTGCCCCAATGCCATGTCCAATTGAAGATGCGGTTTCAATTCAATGGTTTTCATTTTCACACTCCTTTATTCAGATAGAAATTTTTCATGCAACAGGCTCTTTGGTCTTGCCTTCAGCCACACTAGCCATCGCGATATCCCAGCGTCTGACCAAAATATCCGACGCTTTTTGCAATACCTTCACCAATGCGTTGATGCGATCGGATTCACTGGCACCGCACGTACTGACAAAAGCAGCGCTACCCGGAGCCACCAGGGCTGAGGTATAGAAGCGGCTAGCCGTATCCGTTGCCACCCGAACCGGAGAATCCTCGTAAAAGTCACAGTCCAAATCAAAAAGTTTGGCGGCATCCTCCAGGGATAACGCACACATGGCATTGTCCCATGCCCCCAGCGCACGAACCGCCACATGCACCTTGTCCCTCTTCATGGCGCTATCACTTCTGACTAAAGCAAAAACCGGAAGATCATAGGTGATGAACTTTTTATCCGCTTTCTGAGTAAACGCTTGGAGATCTTCACAAACATCTATAAGAACCCAAACACAGGCCTTTCCAAAAGTCACCATGCGGCTGAAACGAACAACACCATCGTTTTCAAAATTTTTAATTTGAAGATTTGGGATTTCTTCAGCCAATGCGGTTAAATCCTTGACTCTGTCCTCCGTCGCTTCCTTTTTTACGTCAAAGCCTTCTGATAAAAGCGCCTTCATGACGAGGACTCGGTCCGAGTCTTCCAAAGCTTTTCGATCAACCCTAGCAACAATGGCCAACTGCGGTTTCATTTGTTCCATCTTGGCTCCTTGTCTGTCAAGTGAAAACACAACACCTTTCCAACGCGCAATTAGTGCTTGAAAAAGCGTTCCAAAACAAATCTTCATTAACCTTTTTGATAATAGTCCTCCAGTTTCTCTCTGTGTGCAAAATTTCTTTGACACACTCTCTTTTATGACTTGCTGCAAGCATTTCAACCATCTTTGCTGATTGTTTAAATTGTTTTTTCTATTGAGCCATGAGGAAAAAACCATTGGATAGAATCAGTGGCGGACCATTAAAATCTGATGGCGATGTTGATGTGCAATTTTTGACACGGATAATTTCTTTTTCTGGACTGAGCAATGGATAAGAACATTAAGATTTTCGGTGCCAAGCAGAACAATCTGAAAAACCTCAATGTTGAATTTGAAACCGGGAAAATCACGGTTGTCACGGGTGTGTCGGGTTCGGGCAAAAGCTCTTTGGTTTTTGACACGCTCTACGCCGAGGGACAGCGCCGATACGTTGAAACATTCAGCCCCTATGCTCGGCAATTTTTAGACCGCATGGATAGACCGCAGGTCGACCGTATCGAAGGGGTGCCGCCTGCCATTGCCATTGACCAAACCAATCCCGTCAGAACGTCTCGCTCAACCGTGGGCACCATGACGGAAATTAATGATCACCTGAAACTCTTTTTCGCCAGAGAGGCCAAACTCCACTGCTCCCAATGCGGCAAACTCGTTCAGGCTGACACTCCGCTCTCCGTTTACAAGGCTCTGACTTTGTGGACAACAGAGCTTGACGATCCGCGTCTTTACATCCTTTTTGATGTTCCGGTTCCGGCAACAATGACTATCGAAGAGGTTACTGCCGGTCTGGCCGCTCAGGGATTTACCAAGATTTATGGAGAAAAAGAGCATAACGGCACGCAAATTTTAGAGGTTGTCGCCGATCGATTCCGATTCAGTAAAGCCGATAAACCGCGAGTAATCGAAGCACTGGAAAATGCGTTTAAGTTTGGAAAAGGCGAATTAACCGTCGTTGCTCAAATGGGAAACGATGAGGAAGTGCGACGTCGCTTTTCTAACCGACTGTCTTGTGCCGACTGTGGCATTGAGTATCAAAAGCCCACCGATGCGACTTTCAGTTTCAACTCACCTCTTGGTGCCTGTGAAACCTGCCGAGGTTTCGGACGAGTCATCGGTGTGGATTACTCCCTGGTCATTCCGGATGAATCGCTTACGCTTGAAGGCGGTGCGATCAAACCGTGGAACACCAAAACAAACGCCGAATGTCTCAAAGACATGAAGCGTTACGCCAAGCGTGACGGCATTCGTTTGGATGTTCCGTACCGGGAGCTCACACAAAAAGAAAAAGACTGGGTCATTAACGGAGAACCCGGTTGGAGCGGCAAGTGGACTCGACAATGGTACGGTGTCAAGCACTTTTTTGAGTGGCTTGAATCCAAAGCTTATAAGATGCACGTCCGGGTACTGCTTTCGCGCTATCGAAACTATCAGGAGTGTCCGGACTGCCACGGCGCGCGTCTGAAACCGGAGGCTCTTTTATGGCGTGTCGGGTCAGAAAAGGCGGCCGAGCGTGCTTGCCAAGGATTAAATTTCAAACGTCACCGCCCTGCAGGCAGTACCTACTCCGAAGAAATTCTTAGCCATCTTCCGGGGCTTAATCTTTATGACTTGATGCGGCTGGCGCTATCGAGACTATTGGAATTCTTTGAAGTCATTCGAGACGAAGGGCAAACGGATGAAGCTGGCAGCATGGTTGTTGACGAGATTCTCTCACGCCTTCGCTACCTCGTCGATGTGGGCGTAGGTTATCTCACGCTTGAGCGGCAAAGCCGGACACTATCGGGCGGCGAAGTGCAACGTGTCAATCTCACCACGGCCTTGGGAACTTCTCTCGTTAATACCCTTTTTGTACTTGACGAACCCTCAATCGGCCTGCACCCGCGCGACACGAACCGCCTGATCAAGGTCTTGCAGCAACTGCGCGACCTGGGCAACACGGTGATCGTCGTGGAGCACGAGGAGGAGGTGATCCGCGCCGCCGACTACATCGTCGACATCGGCCCCAAGGCGGGCTACAACGGCGGCGAGGTGGTCTTCAGCGGCACGCTGCCCCAACTGCTCAAAAGCAGGAAGAGCCTCACGGCTGACTACCTGACCGGGCGCCGCGCGATAGCGCCCCCCGCCACCGAACGCGGCTGGAGCAACTCGATCCT
>ENA-OPDE01000702-OPDE01000702.1-human-gut-metagenome-genome-assembly--contig:-NODE-702-length-14895-cov-7.998787_pt1 | contig 14895 bp, 8 predicted proteins | sample MGYA00241261_ERZ501502 | MGnify/ENA primary metagenome ERZ501502 (study PRJEB25962, sample SAMEA2042450) | human gut metagenome | biome: human gut; feature: human-associated habitat; material: faeces... | reverse complement strand
GATACTCTTCTGCCGGGATCCGCAATGTGATCGCCGCGTTAACGCAGATTGATCCTTCCATTGAAGAGGCTAGCCGCAGTCTTGGTGCCGGATCGACTCGCACCTTCATATCGATTACGATCCCGCTTGTGCTGCCGGCAATCCTTGCCGGTATGAAGTACCTTTTCATTCACTCCATGACGGCAATCAGCGCAACGATTTTCCTCGTTTCAGTGAACTGGACGCTGATCACAACGCGTATTTTGGAATGCATGACCGAACTTCAGTTCGCTCAAGCCTGCGCCTTCTCTGTCATCTTGATTTTGCTCGTCTTCGCGGCCTCCGCCACGATGACGCTGCTTGCTAAAGTACTCTGCCGTACCGGCGACCATATTGGAGCCTGATAAATCATGTCCGTATCACTTACTTTGAAAAATATTTCTCGCCGCTACGTCAAAGACAATGAAGAGTTCATGGCGGTTAATAACGTCAACCTAGAAGTTAAGCCCGGTGAGTTTTTAACGTTTCTTGGACCGTCCGGATGCGGTAAAACGACGACCCTTCGCATGATCGCCGGCTTTGAAACACCGACAAGCGGTCAAATTTTGATGGATGGCGTTGACATCACCCATGTTCCGGCCAATGAACGCGGCTTGGGCTTTGTGTTCCAAAACTATGCCCTTTTCCCACACATGAAGATTTTCGACAATGTTGCCTACGGTTTGAAAATTCGTGGAGAAACCGGAGAGGCGGCCGCTAAGAAAGTGCGTGAAGCGCTTGCCATGGTGGGGTTGACCAAAGAAGAAAAACGTTACCCGAATCAACTCTCGGGTGGCCAGCAGCAACGCGTTGCCTTGGCCCGTGTATTGGTTCTGCGTCCCAAGCTTTTACTCATGGATGAACCGCTTTCCAACCTTGACGCCAAGCTTCGTCTTCACATGAGAAGTGAAATTCGCCGAATTCAGCAAGAGTTGGAAATCACTTGTCTATATGTGACGCATGATCAAAAAGAAGCCCTGACAATGTCAGACCGCATTATGGTGATGAACCGCGGGCACATTGACCAGTTGGGTACGCCGATGAACCTCTACGAAGATCCGGCGACGCCTTTCGTGGCAGACTTTATCGGCCAAGCCAACCTCCTGCAAGGGAAACTGGCGAGCGTTGACGAAAACGGTTGGGGACATTTTGCTGTGGCCGGCAAAGAATTGCTCGCCCGCATGGGAAAGCAAAATCCGCCCGCTATCGGTGAAAACGCTTTGCTTGTTGTCCGACCGGAAAATCTGACGATGAATGAATCCGACAACGCTATTGCGATGCGCATTGTCAATCGACTTTTCGAGGGCGACCGCATTGATTATCACGTCGTCATTGAAGGCTCCGGGCAGGAAAAGCCCTTTAGCATGTCCGTGCCCTTCCTGCCCGGCACTCAAATTATTGACGAGGGCTCGACCGTCAATGTTTCCTTTAATCCGCAAGCCGGTGTGATTATCAAGGGTTAATGCTTTTGATGTGAAGCGACAAGATTTCCAACGTCTTGTCGCTTCTTGTTATCTTTTTCGCACTCTCAAGTTATCTTTCAGTCCATCTTATTGGGTTCTCATTGACTCAACCATCAACCCACTTGAATTAACCAAACTGCTAGCGATAACTATGGGCATTTAATGGCTCTGACTATTGCGTACAGCGTTGATTTCGTTAAAATCAATCCGTTTTTGTAATACCGCTGACTGTCGCAGTCATCGAATCTTTCTTTTTTCTTGATAAAAATTTGCCATGCAAAATTGCACTCGCAGCAAAATAGCCGGCGCTATCGCCGGCATGGTGTTGGGCGACGCACTGGGCGTGCCCGGAGAACTCTGGCCTCGTGAGAAAGTACGTGAACGTTTCGGCTGGATTGATACATTTTTAGATGGTCCTGAAGATAACATCGTTGCATGCTACTTCAAGGCGGCTCACTACACGGATGATTCTGCTCAAGCCTTTGTTGTCTTGAAAGCTCTTTTGGAATACAAGGCCGTACCGCCTGTTAAGGAATTAGCGAAGCGCTTAATCGACTGGGTCATCTCGATGAATGGCTTTGAAATTAATCTCTTGGGACCCAGCTCCAAAGCTAGTCTTTTGGCTCACAGCGAAGGCCGCGATCCGAGTCAATATCTCAAAACGGCGCTCACCAATGGAGCGGCCATGCGTATTGCGCCTGTCGGCTGCTTAATTGATGCAGATAAACCTGAATTGCTGGCAAAAACTGTCGCCGATATCTCTAAAGTCACCCATGGAACTGATGTGGCCATCGCCGGTGCTGCCATGGTTGCTCAAGCCGTTGCAAGTGGCGTTGCCGGACGCTCTTGGGATGAGGCTGCCGATGATGTTTTAGCGATTTTTGATATCGCTAAAACTTACGGTGAACCCACCTGGGCAGCTTCGGTTAAACGTCGTTTTGAATTAGCGCTGGACGCCGCCTGCAATATTCATGATCCCGAAGAATATTCACGCTGGATTTATGAGGTCCTCGGAACGGGGACGATGACAAGCGAGTCTGTGTCGGCTGCGCTTGCTGTGGCTTGGTTCTGCCGAGACGCCAAAAAAGCCGCCATCATGTGCGCCAACATGGGTGGAGACACCGATACGATGGGGGCAATGGCCGTAGCGATATGCGGAGCCATGAATGGCATTGAGAGTATTCCTGCTGATTGGTTAAAGACACTCGAAGAGACCAATAACCTTAATTTCTTGGAGTTGGCTGATCAAATCATCGAAACGCGCCCTGCGTTTAACAAGGATTGACTATGCGAGCCGTAAAAGAGTTGGTTAATGCCCTTAACCCTCAGAAAAAAGTCTTCATTTTAGGCTCAGCCTTTGTGGACATGATTTTAAGTGTCCACGAAATGCCGCACGCGGGCGCCGATATCGAAGGAAAATTTAAGAAAACAGTTGTAGGTGGCTGCTCCTTTAATGTAGCTGACGTGCTCTGGAAATTAGGCCTTCCGTTTGACTCCTATATGCCTGTGGGTGAAGGACAATTTGCCGATCTCGTTGAGCAGACACTCACTCGGCGCAACCTTCCCGTCTATCGTGAGCAAGGAGCAGGCGACAACGGTTGGTGCCTCTCGATTGCAGACCACACAGGAGAGCGGACCTTCATTTCGATGTTTGGCCTGGAACGGCAAATGAAGGCTCAATGGTTTGACCGATTCAACCTTTCCCAATACGACTATATCTACGTCTCGGGTTACCAAGCCGAAGGGAAAAACGGTGAAGTGCTGCTCTCCGTTCTTAACCGAAAAGCTGATAACGCTTTAATTGTTTTTGATCCGGGTCCTCGTGTTACGGAAATGGGACAGGAACGGCTTAAAGCTTTCGAAGACTTAGGCTGTCTTTATACCGTTAACTGCAGTGAAGCGATGTGGATGACCAATACGCACAATGCGACCGATGCCGCCATCGCCCTTTCGGTTCGCTCGGGCAATCCGTCTGTTGTCACCGATGGCAGGAACGGCGCGGTTTATACAGAGAAAAAACCGTCTGGATGGACGGCTAAACGCATCCCCAGCTTCAAAGTTAATCTCGTTGACACAATCGGCTCAGGCGACGCTCACACGGGCGGCCTTTTGGCTGGCCTCATGTGCGGTTTAACAATGGCCGAAGCCACGCTTATCGCCAACGCCGTTGCAGCTCATGTCACGGCAAGCGAAGGCGCCGCAACCGCTCCCACTCGCTCAGAGCTTGAACAATATTCTCTTTAATCTCTTCATTTATCATGGCTAACGACAATAACATTTCACAAATTGAAACCAACGGCGTTAATCCCGTGCCGGATAGTGAGCGCTACGGCAAACCAGCTGATCTGTTCCCGATTTGGTTTTCTTGGAATATTTCTATTTTCGGCATCACCTGCGGGATGTACGTCTTCGGCTTGGGACTTTCTGTCGCCCAAGCGATGGCAGCAGGCGTTATCGGTTATTTCTTATCTTGTTCATTGGTGGGAATCTTGGCGGTCGGCAGCGTCCGTACCGGGCTTCCGACATTAGTGCAATCGCGCTTGGCTTTCGGCTACCACGGCAACAAAGTCCCCACCTTCTTCGGTTATGTGGCGAACATGGGCTGGAAAGTGACAATGCTTTCCATGGCTTCGACCACTTTTGCCGACTTAGTGGCTAAATTGATTCCCGTGATGGCAACGCCGCAAGGAACTGCCACAACAACGTGTTTGCTCGTGAGTTTTGCATTTGTGCTCTTTTTTACGATGATCGGCGCCGTTTATGGTCACGCTTTCATTATGAAGATTGAGAAGATCATCGCTTGGATCACGGGCCTGATGACTTTGGTTTATCTCTTTTTCTTCATCCCGCAAATCAACTTTGCAACCTTAGGCGATGCGCCTTCTGGCTCTTTTGCCACGTTCTTGGGTGGAATCGTGCTCGCCATGACCATGGTTGGCTTGGGATTCTTAAATTACGGCGGTGACTACTCTCGCTATCTGCCACGACACACGCCCGGCCGCGGAGTCATTTTCTGGACCACGGTCGGTATTGCCTTGCCAGTTTCCGTTCTTTTGATTTTGGGAGTCATGTTAAGTGCCGGCAATCCAGAACTTTTAGCTCGTGCTTCTCGTGAGCCGCTCGCAGCCTTAACGGGTATTTTGCCTTTCTGGTTCTTTGTACCGTTCTCCATTGTGATCGTGACCTCATTGATGTCTGCCGGCATGACTGGGGTTTATAGTTCTGGCCTTGCCTTAATGGCAATGGGCGTCCCCATGAGCCGTGCCGCCACAACAATCATGAATGCCGTCATCATTGCCTTGGGAGCGTTCTACTTAACCTTTATTTCCGACTCGTTCTTATCCACATTCACATCGTTCTTAGCGGCCATCTCCGTCATTATGGGATCTTGGGGCGCGATCGAAATCGTGGACCTTTTGCGCCAAAAGCGCCTGTCTTGGAATGTTAACTTGGCTTTGCCACCTTCACAGGGTGGAAAAAATTTACGCTGGAGCGCTTGTCTGTCGCTGTTGGTCGCAACGCTTGTCGGATTAGGAACGATCACTTCAAGCGACCCCTACATTGGCAAGATTACAAGCTTCTTATTAAGTGAAGAAGCAAAGGCAAGCGTTTTTGCTCAAGCCAATATCGGCGTGGTTGCCGCGATGATTATCGGCGCGGTGCTTTACGCAATCCTCACCTATGTTGTTAAAGCCGAGCGTTAAAAGACGCATTTGGATGCAAACGGTTGACAGATTTCTTGACACCTGCCAACCGCCTGCGACTTGATTGATGGGAGCCCCTCTCGGGGCTCTTTTTATTAGGTTAGAAGTTATAGCGGACACCGAAATTCACGCGCCACGGCTCTTCAATTTCTCCGCCGGTGGTGTGTTCAACATCCGCGTACACATACGTGTTGTCAGACACACTGACGTTAGCACCGATACCGAACTCTCCCCAGGTACCGCCAAAGTCATTGCTGACCGTGCGAGACATATGGGCGTTGCTGACCTTAACGTCTGTTTCGCCTAAGAAGTCATGCACCACAGAAGCTCTCACATAGACATTGCCCTTGTTATCCGGACATTGAATGCCTGCCATGAAGCCAGCGCGAGCAATGAAGGAATCCGTTGATTGCAGCTCGTACTTACGATCACCATAACGGAAGCTATCCGAATCAATGTAGCTGTAAGTGGCTTCGACTTGCGGTTCAATGAAGAGGTTATAAGGCAGAGCAAAGCGCCAACCAGCTTCTGCTGACAAAGACAAGCCTGTGTTATCCATCTTGCCGTCATAAGCCTTACCCTGTCCGGTCAAGCTTCTGGCATTGGCGTCATTCTTAATGGACGCCACGCGGCCGATCACATCAACGTATTGTCCTTTGTCACCTAACCAAGTGCCGTACAACGCTAAGCTGTAAGTATCCAAATCAGCGCTGCCGCCATCGAAATCAGCATCGCCCTTTGTGTAGCTGAAAGCGGTACCAAAACGGATATTGTTTTCGGTAGGCATCGTATCGATACCGACTTGGATCATATGGAAATCGTTTTCCAAATCACCATCGGACCACTTGAATTTACCGCCGTTATAACGCACCCATGCGCCACTCTTATAAGGCGTTGCGCGAAGATCTCCCATACGCTTGTAGAGGTCATTTAATTCGGCACGCCAGGCAACAACAGGAAGATTAGCAACGGCGGTTAGCGTACGGTTTGTTTCATTGACTTCTTCTGTCTGGCTGACCTTATTACCTTCGGCATCGTAGACCGCTTCAACGCGACCGGTCATATCATTGGCGCCGATCACAACCTTCATGCCTTCGGCACCTTCTGCTCCATTGGCATTCAGATCAACGGTTGCAGCTAAATCAGCGACGCCCTGATCCACACTTGTCATGGTATTACCATAGGCAGAGTCAGAGCTGGATACAGTCAACCCCGTACTTGTGTTTTTACCAATCGTTATCTGATGTTCTTTTGTATCACCCACGAGAATCGTATTACTACTTCCCGTCATTTCACCTATTTGCATCTCGCCGCCAGCAGCGTTAAATACGGTGGAGTTTGTGGCAGAAAGTTTGTCAATGGTAAATTGATTAAAGGCTGAAGAATTTTCCTTATCAGGATTACTAAAGTTACTCAACAGAGAGTTATCTGCTAAGGAAACTTCCCCTAGCTGAACTGATGTGGCCGAATCCCCCATTGATGAGTTATCAAATTGTGCTTGAGCCCCTTGAGCTACTTTCAAGGAATCTATGCTCAACACTATCTCATCTGTTGATTCGTTTCTATACGTATTAAAATGAGCGACGCTATTTTCTTGAATTATTGCCGTTCCAACATCAACGCCAGCATAGCTCTGGAATAACGAATCCTCTGTTGTTCCACTAAAGACAACTTCGCTAACTTTAGCCCCCTTCGTGTTGTCTCGTAGTTGTACCTCTGCTGAACCGTTCATATACAAAGAATTAGCAGAAAATTTCTGATTAAATGTACTAACTGTGTCATTCCCCAGTTCTAGTTTCCCATTGACTGTAAAACTACCCTTTATATCATCAGCAGACCATACTCTTGAACCTTCTGTCACAACAAGATCTTGAGTGGTAAATGAAGCGTTTCCTTCTCCTCCATCATTAATATTGACTGTTCCATCAAAATATGTCGTGCCAGTAACTTCAACTGTTCCGGCATTTTTAAGTACTTTCAGATAAGCTGTTTCAGCCTTGATCTGCCCAGTATTTCCTTGGATAGATGTTCTATTCTCGATTGTTCCTAATTGTTTGGCAGAAATCTCACCGGCGTTAGCAGCAATAGTGGCGGCGTTAAGGGTTCCCTCCTTAACATCAATTTTCGCCCCATCTTGATTAATAAAACTCGTATGATCCGTTAATTCAACTGTTAGATCTCCTTGCGTTACGGTCAAATCACCCTCATTCTGCAACTTATATAAAGTTACATCATTAACAACTTCTATCTTCCCTGAATTACCGATAATTGAGACTTTTCCGCCCTCAAAACCTTCTAGTCCATGTGTTTTAATTGTCCCCTGATTATTAGCAATCGTGTCAACTTGAAGGCTGCCATTTTGGATTGTTATAGTCGCCCCGCTATTATTAACAAACTCTCCAGCAGATGAATTCTGAATACTTAAATTACCATCACTAACAGTTAATGAGCCGCTATTTCTTAACCAATGTAAACTGGCATCTCCTTTGATAGTGGCTGATGCACGAGACTCATTTACAAACGTGATGCGTTCGTTCTGCGAACCCAGACTTCCCGCACTAAGCGTTCCTTTGTTGGTCAAAGAGGAGGCCGATATTTTTCCACCTATATCCAACTCACCATCATTTTCCACTCTACTCGCACTCAAATCTCCTGTCGTTGAAATAGCCCCTGTGGATTTGTTGTTAATTTGGTTAGTCATCACTAATGAGTTGATCTTTTCCACTGTGCCACTATTGCTAAACCACCCATTTTGAATATTCAAAACTTCAGCCTGACTAATTTGTCCTCCTTTCTCAATGGTTAGACCATAGACATTTAGACTCATATCTTTGTCATTCGATCCTATTAATGATCCACCATCTTTAATAGTTATCGATTGCTGATTTTGGTAATCTTGAGGGTTATATTGCGTCTCTTTTGTGATATCTATAGCTTGGCTCGGTAAAGACGCTGTAATTAAGGCCACTGCTAAAGCTACGCCCGAAAGACGAAACAGTTTCTTTGAAGACATAAATTCCTCCTCACTGAATAAAGAATCATGTCTTCATTGTGCCCCCCCCAAAATTTATGCTTTGACAGCTGTCAAGGAACTGCGAATGAGTGGAGTTTCTAAGTTGTTTGTTGTTTTCAAGCAACTTAGAGAATGTAATGGAAAGAGTAGAAAAAGAGCCCGATTTCTCGAGCTCCAGATGTTAGCGTCTTTCGACAAACCACATGCCGATCATGGCTAAGACCAGCATACAGGCGGTCGGAACCATCGCCACCACCAAAGGTGGCCAGGTATTGAGCATACCGATGTAAGAGAAAAGGTTGTTGATCGTGTAGAAAGCCAAACCGATCATAACGCCCGCAAAAATCTTAATACTCACACCGCCTGAGCGACGGTTCATGTAAGCAAAGGGCATCGCTAAAGCAATCATGACCAAAATAGCGATCGGATAGAACGCCTTATTCCATAGGGCAATCTCATAACGATCCGATTCTTGGCGACTTTGCTCCAAGTGATTGACGTAGCGATAGAGTGACCTCATGGACATATTTTCAGGTTTAAGCATCATCACACCGAAAATGCTTGGGTCAATCGCAGATCTAAACATCATTCGAGTGGGATTACTCACCATGACGCGATCCATGATCGGGGTTTGAGTGAGATTTTCCAGAAGAGGCAAGGCAGTATTAACAGCTCCCTGCAAAATCCACCCCTGATCATCAACATAATTACCAGATTCTGCGGCAATCACTCTCGTCAGGCGCTGCTTTTCATCAAAGTCATAAATACGCCAATCAAGGGCCTCTTCAGTCGGCGTCATTTTTTGGATATTAATATAGCGAACCTGAGGACCATTGGGAGAATCGATCGTTTCACGAACCCATGCTCCGGTGTCCGATCCTCGGATATCCATTGTCTTATGCTGAACAGTCGCACGATACTCACGCGAATAAGAATCCGAAGACGGGGCAATGAATTCACCAAAAGCGTAGGTAAAGGCCACCAGAATGATACCTGGTACCATTAAGATGGCTGCCAAACGCACAGGTGACAATCCCGCCACACGTAAAATCGTAAATTCAGAGCGAGAGGCCCACTGACTCATTACAAAGACCGTGCCCAGTAATGCCGCGATCGGCATCACCTCATAAATTCGCATCGGCAAACTTAAACCGGTGATAACAAAGGCATCTAAAAGACCATAGCGGCTACCGATACGACCAAGCTGACCGACTAAGTCAAAAAAGGCAAACAAAGCCACAAGAGCTAAGAGCACAAAGCCCGTAGCCTGCAAGATTTCTTTAGTCAGGTGCTTGGTAATAACTTTCATCGCTTATTTCCTTGCACGCCAATAACTCAGTGTCAACCACACAGGCACCCAACGCTGCATAATCGTGCGACGCAAAAAGAGTACAACAGCTAAAACAGTGAATGCACCGTTTAAAAGGATGATGGCAGGAATCAAGTGGAAAGTTCCATGTTCCACCCAAGTTCTACCCACACTAATTCCGTTCAGATACAAAACAAAAAGCAAAAGTGCCACAACCATATTCAGACTGCGACCGGCTCGAGGATTTGTGAAAGAGAGCGGAATAGCGATCAATATTAAATTAAGAGCTGCCAAGGGCCATGAAATTCGCCATAGCAACTCGCCTTGGGCTTCCAAATTATCTTTTTGCATGACAAGCAGCGGTAAGGGCTGGGTGTCCACATCCTTCATCTGAATGGCACTTTCCGGTTTTACATCCAGGCGAATACCGTAGGTTTTAAATTCCGTCACACGATACTCGGGCGTTCCGGCTTTACCCTCATAGCGACGCCCGTCATGCAAAATCACATAGCGGTCGCCTTGTTCATTCGTTGTCACTTCCCCCGTCTCTGCCATTAAAACCATTTCGGATTTAGGATCAGTCTCTGTGAGAAAAACATTTTTTACGGACAGACCATCAGCGGAAACTTCTTCGATAAAGAAAACTTGTTTGCCACCAGAAATTTCAATGAATCGACCGGGCGAGAGTCTATCGACATCATCACGCTGAGACCAGACTTCTCGGTTCATCTCACTTTGTCCTTTTGCCCATGGTGAAATAACCAGCGACAAAGCAGTAATGAGAAGAATAATAGGGATACTAAAGCGCAGAACAGGACGAATCCAGGAGACTAAACTGATGCCACCCGAAGAAAACCAGACCACCATTTCGCTATCAAGCCAGCTTCGGGTAAGCGTGATTAAAACTGCAATGAAAAGGGAAACCGCTAACAGAGGGGCTAAATTGACGAGCGCCTCATAAACCACCATTTCCATCACGGTTCCGCTGTCAATACGGCCACCAGCAGCCAGACCCAAAATACGGACCAGCCCGATCGTAAGCACAATCGAGAAGATAACCGTAAACACAGCACCGGCTGTGTTAGCGAGTTCAGAGACGAGTGAACGTCTGAATATCATGCGGATCCTTTATAACAACAGCGAGGAGCAAGCAAAGCTCCAATCCGTGAATTTTATCGCAGTTTTAGTCGCAATATGCAATAAAAAACCCCGAAATCATAAAGACTCGGGGTTTTTTGAATGGGGAGCCGGGCGATGTCCTACTTTCACTGGAAATACAACCAACTATCATCGGCGCTAAGGCGTTTCACTGTCCTGTTCGGAATGGGAAGGAGTGGGACCACCCCGCTATGGTCGCCCGGCTAAGCTTGTTGTCTCGTGCCGGCAGCTGGCCCGCACTTGACGAATTCTTTTCGGTGTCACAAAGCGCACACGGTTTGTGTCTTGCAGTCTTGAGCTTCTTTGAGCAACAAGCTGTACGGTTATAGGATCAAGCCTTACGAGCAATTAGTATCAGTTAGCTTAACGTCTCACAACGCTTCCACACCTGACCTATCAACGTCCTGGTCTCGAACGACTCTTCAAGGAGGTCTAGCCTCCGGGAAGACTTATCTTCAGGCAGGTTTCCCGCTTAGATGCTTTCAGCGGTTATCCCTTCCGGACATAGCTACCCGGCAATGCGATTGGCATCACAACCGGTACACCAGCGGTCCGTCCACTCCGGTCCTCTCGTACTAGGAGCAGCCCCCGTCAATCTTCCAGCGCCCACGGCAGATAGGGACCAAACTGTCTCACGACGTTTTAAACCCAGCTCACGTACCTCTTTAAATGGCGAACAGCCATACCCTTGGGACCGACTACAGCCCCAGGATGAGATGAGCCGACATCGAGGTGCCAAACACCGCCGTCGATATGAACTCTTGGGCGGTATCAGCCTGTTATCCCCAGAGTACCTTTTATCCGTTGAGCGATGGCCCTTCCATACAGAGCCACCGGATCACTATGACCTGCTTTCGCATCTGCTCGACTTGTTGGTCTCGCAGTCAAGCACGCTTATGCCATTGCACTATCAGCACGATTTCCGACCGTACCTAGCGTACCTTCGCACTCCTCCGTTACCCTTTAGGAGGAGACCGCCCCAGTCAAACTGCCTACCATACACGGTCCCTAGCCCAGATCATGGGCCGAGGTTAGAACCGCAAACAAATCAGGGTGGTATTTCAAGGATGGCTCCGCTCAAACTGGCGTCTGAGTTTCACTGCCTCCCACCTATCCTACACAAATCGGTTCACAGTCCAATGTAAAGCTACAGTAAAGGTTCATGGGGTCTTTCCGTCTAGCCGCGGGGAGATTGCATCATCACAAACACTTCAACTTCACTGAGTCTCGGGAGGAGACAGTGTGGCCATCATTATGCCATTCGTGCAGGTCGGAACTTACCCGACAAGGAATTTCGCTACCTTAGGACCGTTATAGTTACGGCCGCCGTTTACTGGGACTTCGATCAGGAGCTTGCACCCCATCAATTAATCTTCCAGCACCGGGCAGGCATCACACCCTATACGTCGACTTTCATCTTTGCAGAGTGCTATGTTTTTAGTAAACAGTTGCAGCCACCTATTCTCTGAGGCCTCTTCACGCTTAAGATGTTTCTTCTCTCACGCTACAAAGGCACACCTTCTTCCGAAGTTACGGTGTCAATTTGCCGAGTTCCTTCTCCCGAGTTCTCTCAAGCGCCTTAGTATATTCAACTCGCCCACCAGTGTCGGTTTGCGGTACGGTCTTGTCAAGCTACCACTTAGAGGCTTTTCTTGGAAGCACTTCCGATGACTTCTTCTCACGTGGAGAATCGATGTTTTGACTCGAAGATCTGAAGGCGGATTTGCCTGCCTTCCTTCTACTCTCACAAACCGGGATATCCAACACCCGGATCATCTTTCACACTCCGTCCCCCCATCGCATACTTGACAATGGTCTAGGAATATTAACCTTGTTCCCATCGACTACGCTTCTCAGCCTGGCCTTAGGGGCCGACTCACCCTGCTCCGATGAACGTAGAGCAGGAAACCTTGGGCTTACGGCGAGCGGGCTTTTCACCCGCTTTAACGTTACTCATGTCAGCATTCGCACTTCTGATACCTCCAGCATGCTTCTCAACACACCTTCGCAGGCTTACAGAACGCTCCCCTACCACTCATACTTTCGTATGAATCCGCGGCTTCGGTTACTTGCTTAGCCCCGTTACATCTTCCGCGCAGAAAGACTCGATCAGTGAGCTATTACGCTTTCTTTAAAGGATGGCTGCTTCTAAGCCAACTTCCTGACTGTCTTAGCCTTTCCACTTCGTTTTCCACTTAGCAAATATTAGGGACCTTAGCCGGCGGTCTGGGTTGTTTCCCTTTTGAGTCCGGACGTTAGCACCCGGTGCTCTGTCTCCCGCGCTCACACTTCCAAGTATTCGGAGTTTGCCATGGTTTGGTAAGACGCCATGTCCCCCTAGCCATAACAGTGCTCTACCCCCTGGAGTGATACGCGAGGCACTACCTCAATAGTTTTCGGGGAGAACCAGCTATCTCCGGATTTGTTTAGCCTTTCACCCCTATCCACAACTCATCCGCTAATTTTGCAACACTAGTCGGTTCGGTCCTCCATTGTGTGTTACCACAACTTCAACCTGGTCATGGATAGATCATCCGGTTTCGGGTCTACGCCCAGCAACTACTCGCTCTATTCGAACTCGCTTTCGCTACGCCTCCCCTACTCGGTTAAGCTCGCTACTGAACGTAAGTCGCTGACCCATTATGCAAAAGGTACGCAGTCACCCTCGCGGGCTCCTACTGTTTGTATGTATGCGGTTTCAGATTCTATTTCACTCCCCTCCCGGGGTTCTTTTCGCCTTTCCCTCACGGTACTGGTTCACTATCGGTCGATTACGAGTATTTAGCCTTGGAGGATGGTCCCCCCATCTTCGAGCAGGATGTCACGTGTCCCGCTCTACTTCTCATGCTCTTAGTACCACACTAACAATTTCATATACCGGGCTATCACCGTCTTTGGCCGAACTTTCCAGATCGTTCTACTGTCATCAGTGTTATCAAGCATTAGGCTGCTGCGCATTCGCTCGCCGCTACTAGCGCAATCTCGGTTGATTTCTTTTCCTGGAGCTACTCAGATGTTTCAGTTCACTCCGTTCGCCTCTTCAAGCTATGTATTCACTTAAAGATACCTTTGCAGGTGAGTTCCCTCATTCGGATATCCATGGTTCAACGCTCGTTGTCAGCTCCCCACGGCTTTTCGCAGACTGCCACGTCCTTCTTCGCCTGTAATCGCCAAGGCATCCACCACATACACTTAGTCACTTGATCCTATAACCCTACCGCCTATTGCCCGGTAGAGTCACAAGCAACCCTATAACGTTGTACGCTGTTTCTCAATTCTTAAGGTTCTCAAGAACTCTTTTCTTTGAGTTTGAATGCAATCACAACCCGTTTCCAATCAATCCATTTCAGACTCTCATGAAATCCGAAACTTCTTCTTGATTGAAACGCTTTGTTTCACCAAATTGTTAAAGAACATTGACTCTTTCGAGACGAGTTTGTGATTATATCACAATCATTTCGATTTGTCATTTAAAAAAGCTCGTTTTTTTACGAACTCCTTTAAATGACAGATCCTGGTGGAGCCGAACGGAATCGAACCGATGACATTCTGCTTGCAAAGCAGACGCTCTACCAACTGAGCTACGGCCCCGTCTGTTTTGCCTGGTGGGTCAGGAAGGATTCGAACCTTCGACCCCCGCCTTATCAAGACGGTGCTCTAACCGACTGAGCTACTGACCCAGCACACCAAACTCTCACAACAAACCGATAAGTGTGAGCATCGCGCTTCATGCGGACGACTTTTTCTCTAGAAAGGAGGTGATCCAGCCGCACCTTCCGGTACTGCTACCTTGTTACGACTTCACCCCAGTCATGAAACCCACCGTGGTCGCCGCCCTCCCGAAGGTTAGGCAAACGCCTTCTGGTGAACCCCACTCCCATGGTGTGACGGGCGGTGTGTACAAGACCCGGGAACGTATTCACCGCGGCATTCTGATCCGCGATTACTAGCGATTCCAGCTTCGTGTAGTCGGGTTGCAGACTACAGTCCGAACTGAGACGTTATTTTTGAGATTTGCTCGGCTTCACAGCTTTGCTTCCCTTTGTTTACGCCATTGTAGCACGTGTGTAGCCCAAGTCATAAGGGGCATGATGATTTGACGTCATCCCCGCCTTCCTCCAGGTTATCCCTGGCAGTCTCTCTAGAGTGCCCGGCCGAACCGCTGGCTACTAAAGATAAGGGTTGCGCTCGTTGCGGGACTTAACCCAACATCTCACGACACGAGCTGAC
>ENA-OPDE01000689-OPDE01000689.1-human-gut-metagenome-genome-assembly--contig:-NODE-689-length-15146-cov-3.572527_pt1 | contig 15146 bp, 11 predicted proteins | sample MGYA00241261_ERZ501502 | MGnify/ENA primary metagenome ERZ501502 (study PRJEB25962, sample SAMEA2042450) | human gut metagenome | biome: human gut; feature: human-associated habitat; material: faeces... | reverse complement strand
TCCAGCAGATTGAACACCAGGAAGGAGAACGCTGCAACAGTACTCGGGAAGAACGCCATAACAGCAGTCCACAAATCAGGCTCATCCTCGGCAGCCTCAGCCAGACCGGAAAGAATAGCCATCGTGCTGACGATAGACTCCTTAGCCACAAAGCCGGAGAAGGCAGCAGCCACAGCCTGCCAGCTGTCAAAGCCCAGAGGAGCGAATATAGGAGCAAGACCGTTACCGATGTAAGCAACAAAGCTCTTTTCAGTATCAACCATAGCAACAGAGCCTTCATCAATACCAAAGCTTGCCAGGAACCACATAACAACGCAGCACAGGAAAATAATAGTACCGGCTTTTTTCAGGAAGCCAGCAACACGCTCCCAGGTATGCAGCAACACGTTCTTAGCAGCAGGCAGATGGTATGGCGGCAGCTCCATAACGAACGGAGCAGGATCACCGGCAAACAGCTCAGTCTTTTTCAGAATGATGCAGGCAGTAATAACAGCAAAGAAGCCTACGAAGTACATAATCGGTGCCATGTACCAGTCACCGCCCATAATAGCGCCGGAAAGCAAAGCAATAACAGGCAGCTTAGCACCACAGGGAACAAAAGTTGTAGTCATGATAGTCAGACGGCGGTCGGTTTCGTTTTCAATAGTACGGGAAGCCATAATACCCGGTACGCCGCAACCTGCGGAAATCAGCAGAGGAATGAAGCTCTTGCCGCTCATCCCGAACTGACGGAAGAAACGGTCCATAATGAAGGCTACACGCGCCATATAACCGCAGTCCTCCAAAAAGCTCAACAGCAGGAAAACAATCGCCATCTGCGGAGCAAAGCCAATCGGTGCGCCAATGCCGCCGATAATACCGTCAACAACAAGAGATACCAGCCAATCCTCACATTCGGCAGCCTCCATGTGCTCCTGCACCCAAGGCTGAATCCATTCGCCGAACAGTGTATCATTAGTAAAGTCGGTTACAACCGTACCGATAGTTTCTACAGCGATATAGTAAACCAGGAACATGATAATCGCGAAAATCGGCAAAGCCAGGAAACGATTCGTTACAATGCTGTCGATTTTATCGGAAATCGTCAGACCGGTATGGCCTTTGACAACAGCATTGCTCATCAGCTCGCCAATGTAGTTATAACGCTCGTTGGTAATAATGCTTTCGGCATCATCATCAAGTGCTTCCTCGCAGGCTGCAACGATTTCTTCAATCTTAGCCTGCTCTCCTTCGCTCAGGCCCAAAGCTTCAGCAATCTTCTTATCACGCTCAAACAGCTTGACCAGCAGCCAACGCTCGCTAATACCGTGAACCTTGTTGCCGGCTTCGCGGGCAATCGCAGTCAGAGCATCCTCAACCTCGCTGCAGAAGCGCATATATTTCGGTGCAGCACCGCCGACAGCTTTAATTGCTTTTTCGGCAGCCTCACCGGTACCTTCACCCTGCAGTGCGGAGGTTTCCACAATCTCGCAGCCAAGCTCGGCAGCCAGCTTAGCGGTATCAATCTTATCGCCGTTCTTGCGGACGATATCAATCATGTTCAAAGCAATAGTTACAGGATAACCCATCTCCATAACCTGGGTAGTCAGGTACAGGTTACGTTCGATGTTAGAGCCGTCAACCAGATTCAGCACACCATCAACATCATTTTGCAGCAAATAGTTACGAGAAACAACCTCCTCCAAAGTGTACGGGGACAAGGAGTAAATACCGGGCAGGTCGGTAATAATTACATCATCATGACCTTTAAGGCCGCCTTCTTTTTTCTCTACAGTTACGCCGGGCCAGTTACCAACATATTGGTTGGAACCTGTCAAATCATTAAACATTGTTGTTTTGCCGCAGTTAGGGTTACCAATCAGGGCAATCTTGATCTGTTTCATCTTTTCCCTCCAAATTATTCTACAACGATGTGTTCAGCCTCGCCATTACGCAAAGTCAGCTCATAGCCACGTACTGTTACCTCCACCGGATCACCCAGCGGTGCAACCTTACGTACGAATACGCTCACACCTTTAGTCACGCCCATATCCATAATACGTCTTTTTACCGCACCCTCGCCAACGAGCTTAGCAACGGTAACTGTTTCACCAACAGGAACTTCTTTTAATGTTTTCATAACACCCTCCACTTGCATCAGATAAATATTTTGGCTGCCATCTGCTTGCTCAGGGCAATGCGGGCATCCTTCACATTGACAATAAGATTACCGTCAATTTCGGAAATAACAGTTACATCTGAGCCTTCTACAAAGCCCAGGTTAGCCAGAAAGCGTTTGATTTCATCCTTGCCGTGAACAGCGCTAATCTTGTTAGTCTCGCCACGACGGGCCATTAATAAAGGCATCATAATTCCCTCCAAAAAAATTGTTAGCAGATACTAACTTGACACAATTTCAATAGTAGTTAGGCAATACTAACTACTATTGAAAGTTTACGTCAGATATAAATTTTTGTCAAGCATTTTTTGTACAACCCTACGCTAATTTACAAAATTGGTTAGCTTACGCTGTCATGTTTACAAAAAAACATCGGCTGACTTTATAGTCAGCCGATGTAAAGCAAATCAGCATATTAGCTATAGCTTTTTATTATATCTTTTTGTAGAGAATACGGATAGAATTCAGCACGCACAGCAGCGATACACCGGTATCCGCAAAGACTGCCGCCCACATAGAAGCATAGCCCATAAGGCCTGCAATCATAATGATAACCTTAACAGTCAGAGCGAAAATTACGTTCTGCCAGGCAATCGCACCTGTTGCACGCGCGATAGCAATCGCTTGCGGAATAGCCTTCACTTCGGAATTCATGAAGACAACGTCGGCAGCCTCAATCGCTGCATCTGCACCGCTGCCCATAGCAGCGCCGGCATCCGCACCGGCTAATACAGGCGCATCGTTAATGCCGTCACCAACGAACATAACCGGGCCGTACTTGTTGCGCAGCATATTAAGCTCGCTAAGCTTATCCTGCGGCAGCAGCTGAGCGCGTACCTCGTCAATACCTGCTTCCTTAGCCACAGCCTGCGCTTCCTTCTGCGCATCGCCGGTGAGCATAGCAGTTACCAAGCCTTGTGCCTTCAGCGAAGCAATTGCTTCCTTGGCATCTTCCTTCAGAGTATCGTTAATCAGCAGCTGGCCCATGTATAAGCCATTGTCGGCCACAAGCACCTCACTGCCGCTTTCGGTAGGAGTATAGCCGCCGTATTCAACGTTAAAGCGTTGCAGCAGCTTGGTATTGCCGCACAGAACCTTGCGTGCGCCAAAGTACGCAACCAGGCCTTCACCGGCAATTTCTTCAAATTTATCGGGGCGTACAAGCTCAAGCTTTTCAGCCTTAGCAGCCTCTACAATGCTTACGGCAATCGGGTGGGTAGAAACAAGCTCTGCACTTGCACACAGGCGCAGCAGCTCGTCAGCTTTCATGCCTTCGGCAGCATTAACCTTCTGCAGCACGAAGTTACCCTTGGTAACGGTACCGGTTTTATCCATAACTACGGCAGCAATGTTTTTCATAGCAACGCCGCCCTTAAAGAGAATGCCGTACTTGGAGCCGGCGCCGATGCCGGAGAAGAAAGCCAGCGGCACGCTCAGCACCAGTGCGCAGGGGCAGCTGATAACAAGGAAGGTCAGCGCGGTGTAAATCCATTTATTCCAATCGCCAGTAATCAGGGACGGAATCACAGCAGTCAGTACTGCGGCAGCAACAACAAACGGAGTATAGATACGTGCGAAGCGGGGAATGAAGCGGTCGATAGTCGGCTTGCTGGCAGCAGCGTTCTCTACGCTGTCCAGAATGCGGGTTACCATGGACTCTTCCAGAACCTTTTCTACACGGATTTTCAGCATACCGGAGGTGTTCACGCAACCGGAAACAACCTCATCGCCATATTTGCGTTTTACAGGCACAGGCTCGCCGGTTACAGGAGAGGTATCTACCAGACTTTCGCCGTCGATAACAACGCCATCCAGAGGAATACGGTCGCCTACGCGCACCAGCAGGATATCGCCTACGTGTGCGTCAGCGGCAGGAATAACCTTCACATCTTCGCCTACCAGCAGGTTGACAACCTCAGGACGCAAGTCAACAGCGTCCATAATCTGGCCACGGCTCTTTTCCACCGCACGCTGCTCAAAGTATTCGCCCACACGATAGAAGAACATAACGCCTACAGCCTCTTCCCAAGCCTGAATAGCAAACGCACCCAATGTTGCAACGGTCATGAGGAAGTTTTCGTCAAATACATTACCCTTCGCAATATTCTTCAAAGCAGTCAGCACAATGCGTCCGCCAAGCATAATATAGGCAAAAATCAGGAAGTACATATGATATGCTTCCGGCACCAAGCCCAGCCATTCGGTGATGATGAATACTGCACCGCCAAGTACAATTTCTATAATCGTCTGCTTTTCGCTCAGCTCGGAGAAGATACCGCCGGATTTTTTGCGTTCCTCCAGCTCAGGAGCCAGAGAAGGCTTGCTTTCAGCCTCCAGCAGTACAACGCCCTCTTCTACCTTATCGGTTACAGCCTGCATTTTCTCCAGCAGACCATTGTAATTCTTAGCACTTACGCGCAGCTTTTTCGTAGTAAAGGTCAGGGTAGCTTCATCAATCTCAGGCATAGCGTTCAGCGCACGTTCAATCTTGGCACCGCAGTTAGCGCAGTCCAGATTCTGCACCAGATAAACTCTGCTCTTGCCGCCTAATTGCGGACGGCGGTCACGCGGTACTACCACAACGTCGGACTCAATAGATGTGCAGATTTTTTGAATTTCCGGCAGCAAAGCCTCATGGTCAGCAGCGCTGAGGCGCAGCTGCTTGGTAGCAAAGCTTACGTTGGCATAAGTTACACCCGGCAGCTCTTTGATTTTGTATTCCATTTTGGCAGCGCAGTTAGCACAGCCAAGGTTTTGCAGAATATATACGCGCTTAATTTTATCGGCATCCGGCATACGGCAGGTGCAATTAGCCAGGCTTTCGCCGCATACATCGCAGTACTCCTCATGCGGATGGCAGATTTCGCAATTACAGTCAGCAGGATGACCGGGAACGTGATGTCCGTGTGCATGAGCATGTTTATGCTCGTGGCCGTGGTCGTGTCCGCAGCCACACTCGTCACCGTGTGCGTGAGCATGTTCATGCTCGTGGCCGTGGTCGTGTCCGCAGCCACATTCGTCACCGTGCGCATGAGTATGTTCGTGCTCATAGTCGTGGTCATGTCCGCAGCCGCATTCGTCGCCGTGCGCATGTGCGTGAGCGTGTTCTTCATCTTCATGCTTATGATCATTACCACAGCAGCAATCATCGCCATGCTCATGGGAATGCTCTTCATGGTCATGGTCATGATCGTGGTCGTGTCCGCAACCACAAGCATCGCCATGAGTATGCTTAGGCACATGTCCCATAGTTTTATGATCATGATCCTTACCGCAGTGACCGCAGGTGCAGCCTTCCGGATGCTTGCTGTAATCCTCTACACTATTGATATGGCCGTCAATATGACGAAATGCTCTTACATCGCCGGCACCGTTACGGATATCTTCCAAATCTTTCTTCATTGTATCTACCACCTTTCTTTTCAGGTTGTCTCACTCTTCATATGAGTATCTATTCATATGTAATATAAAAAATAATAGGAAAGGTGATAACACCTTTCAGTAAATTCTTTGATACCTATATTATAACACAAATAACGTATGAGTCAATACTCACCCATGAAATTAGTGATAAAAATTCCTAAGAAAAAAATGGGTACAGCACATTCGCCGTACCCACTATAAAAAATGATGGAGAAAATTACTTTTAAAGAAGCCCTATGCTTACGCATATCGCTTCAGGACTGCCTTAGTCAAATAAGTGACAAGCAACCCAATGGCCATGCTCAACCTCTTTCAGCTCAGGCTTAACCTGTACGCAATGCTCGGTGCAGTGCTCGCAACGGCTGGCAAAGGGACATCCCGGTGGCAGGTCCAACGGACTCGGGATTTCGCCTTCCAAAGGCTCAATCTTTTCGCCCGGCTTGAAGTCTACCTTAAATACAGCACCCATAAGCGCCTTGGTGTACGGATGCTTGCAGTGTTCTGCAATGCGGCCGTGCTCCAGCCATTCTACTACATTACCCAAGTACATTACCGCAACCTGATGGCACATCAGGTCTACCAGACCGAGGTCATGGGCAATAAACAGATAGGTAATATTTTTTTCTTTTTGAATGCGGCACAGCAGCTCGCAGATTTTTTCCTGTACAGAAACGTCCAGCGCGCTGGTTGCCTCGTCGCACACGATAATCTTCGGTTCAAGTGCCAGAGCGCGGGCAATGCCCAGACGCTGACGCTGACCGCCGGACATACTGTGCGGATAGCGGTCCTTGAATTCAGCAGGCAGCTCAACCATTTCCAGCAGCTCTGCTGCTTTGGCGTCTACCTCGCTGTTTTTTATCAGGCCGAAGTTTTTCAAAGGCTCGGTGAGGATATCCTTAACAAGCATCTTCGGATTGAAGGCAGCAGTAGAATCCTGGAACACCATCTGGATGTTCTTTCTGTCCTGACGCAGCTGTTCACCGCTAGATTTCATCAAATCGTGGCCTTCGAAAATAGCTTCACCGCTGGTAGCAGGGTGAATACGCAGCAGAGTACGCACCAGTGTACTCTTACCGCAGCCGGATTCACCGATGATGCCCAGGGTACGGCCTTCGTATGCACGCAGGTTGATGTCAGTGCAGGCAGTCAGAAACTTGCCGCCGTCAACTGCGAATTTTTTGGTAAGGTGGTTAATCTCCAGTACCAGTTTAGTACGTTCATAGGCCGGTCTTTCATTATTGCTCATAATATGTCTTACCTCCTATGACCGGAACTGCCCTCAGCAGCTGTTTTGTATAATCATCCTGCGGATTAGCAATAACGTCCTCACGCTTGCCATATTCCACAACATGACCGCCCTTCATAACCATCAGCTTGTTGGATACGTAGGAAGCAACGCCCAGGTTATGCGTAACCATAATAACGGCCACGCCGTATTCGTCACGAATATCAACAATCTGACGGATAATCTGTGCCTGAGTAGTTACGTCCAACGCACTGGTAGGTTCATCGGCCAGGAGGATTTTCGGGCTGAAAATCATAGCCATAGCAATACCTACACGCTGACGCATACCACCGGACAGCTCAAACGGATAGCTGTTCATGATATTTTCCGGGTTCGGCAGACGCACGTTAGTCAGCATATCACAGCACATCTTATAAGCCTGGTCCTTGGACTTATCCGGCTGATGCGCCTGAACATAGTCAATGAACTGTTGGCCGATGCGGCGGATAGGATTAATCATGTTGCCACTGTCCTGGAAAATCATGGACATCTCACTGCCATACATTTTGCGCCATTCATCAGGGGTATTTTGCAATACATCCTTGCCATCAAAGATGATGCTGCCGCGGCTAACACGGCCGGCACCGGGCAGGCAACCCATAATAGCGCGGATAACGGTTGTTTTGCCACTGCCGGACTCACCGACAATGGACATAATCTCACCCTTATCCAATTCTAAGCTGGCACCGGTTACGGTGAGCTTGTCACCGTAGCTGATGTCTAAATCTTTTACTTCAAGAAGCATTGAACAATTACCTCTTTATTAATTATTGTTTCGGGCAAACGTCTTTAGTCAGCCAATAGTAGTCAGCCGGGAAGATATTAGCGTTAGCCAAGCCTGCTTTAGATACCATGTTGGTCTTCGGATAGCCAAAGAACAGAGCAGCGCCGTCATCCAGCAGGATTTGCTGCATTTGAATCATATATTCACGACGTTTAGCCGGATCGAATTCTACAGACAGCTTATCAGACAGTGCGTCGTATTGCGGATTGCTGTAGCCGGTGGAGTTTTGCGGTTGGCTGCCGTTGATGTTGCTCTTCCAGTACCAGTTCAGGTAAACTTCCGGGTCACCGGTGTTAGCAGTCAGGATGTTGGAAATAATCAAGTCAAATTCACCATTGCGGCGCATCGGGTCAAGTACGTTATAGTCAACGTTCTTCATGTTAACCTTAATACCGATTTTCTTAGCATCAGCTTGGGTAGCTTCTGCATACAGAGGCAGCTCGGCACGGCCGCTGTAGAATACGAAGTCGATTTCCAGGTTCTTGCCGTTTTTATCAACATAGCCGTCGCCGTTGGTATCTTTCCAGCCTGCTTCAGCCAGCAGCTTCTTAGCATTTTCCGGATTGTAAGCATTCGGATCCTTCAGTTGGTCAAAGCCATAGTCCAAGGAAGGCGGAACAGGTGCTTTGCCGGGGATAAAGGTATCTTTCAGCAGAACCTTGTTGTAGGTTTCGCGGTCCAGGCACTGAATCAGAGCAGCACGAACCTTAGGATCATGCAACGGTTTGCCTTCGTTCATATTGATTTGAGCCAATACGGTACGCAGAGAAGCAATTTCGGAAATGTTATATTTAGCTTTATCTTTGAAGAGCTGCAGGTCACCGGAAGCGATGTTGATAGCGAAGTCGATTTCACCTTTTTGCAGTGCCATAGCACGGGTGTTAGGATCGTCGATAGTCGAGATTTCAGCATTTTTGAACGGAACCTTGCCATTCCAGTATTTTTCGTTAGCAACCATTACTGCTTTAGCCTTGCTGTAGGATTTTACAGCATAAGGACCGGTGCAGATAGGACCTTCTTTTTTGATATCACGGTTGGTTACTTTAGTATCAATCATGATGAACAGAGGGTCAGCCAGCATGCCCGGCAGAGTCGGTACAGGTTTTTTGGTTTTGATGATCAGGTTTTGGCCATCAGCTTTGATTTCAGCATATTGGAAAATGGACTGAGCACGGGTGTTCAATTTAAAGGTTCTTTCAATGGACTCTTTTGCAATTTCAGCAGTCAGCTTATCGCCATTGGAGAAGCAAACCTTATCGTTAATGTGGAAGGTCCAGGTCAGTTTATCGTCGGAAATAGACCATTTATCAGCCAGCCACGGAGTAGCGTTCATTTTTTCGTCGAATTTAACCAGGCATTCGCCCAAGCCGTAACGCATTACAACCCAGCTGAAGAAGTTATCGGCAGGATCCAAGTTATCAGCAAAGTTGGTTACACCGAATTTTACTACTTCGTTGGATACAGCTGCTTTTTTATCGCCACCGCCGCAGCCTGCTGCTGCAAATGCCATTAAGCCGATCATAGCCGCTGCTGCGGTAAATTTTAAGGATTTTTTCATTGTACATCTCTCCATTTCTTATACTCAAGTTAAACAAAAAACGTAAAACATATCTGAAAATCAAAGCTTCACCAAGTAAGCCTTAATCTTCAACATCACCACGCGGGTCAAGCACATCACGCAGATTATCGCCCCACAGGTTGAAAACTACTACGGTAACAAAAATTGCCAGACCGGGGAAGAACATCAGCCAGGGTGCAGTCTGCAGCTGCTGACGGCCTTCGTTCAGCATCAGGCCCCATTCAGGAGCAGGCGGCTGGCTGCCAAAGCCCAGGAAGGATAAACCTGCAAGCTCCATCATCAGAGCACCGATATCTGCTGCTGCGGTAATAACCATCATCGGCAGAATATTAGGCAGGATGTGCACCCAAAGGATATGGCCGGGAGTACCACCATTAACGATGGCTGCTTCTACGAAGTCACGACGTTTTACCTTTAAAACCATACTGCGGGATAAACGCGCGTATTTGGTCCAGCTGACAATCGTCAGCGCAAACACTGCATTAACCAGGCTGCCGCCCATAATACCGGCGATTGCAATTGCCAGAATCATACCGGGGAAGGAAATCATCATATCGGAGATACGCATGATAACCATATCAACCTTACCGCCGAAGTAACCGGAAACAACGCCCATCGTAGTACCTACAACAAATACGCTGGCTACGAGAACCAATACGCCGGTCAGAGAAGCTCGTGCGCCGTACAGCACACGGCTGAAGCAGTCACGACCTAACTTATCTGTACCAAAAAGATGTTGTGCACCGGGTTCCAAAAAGGCATCTTTCATAGCAGCATGAGTCGGGTCATAGGGAGCAATTACCGGAGCTGCGATTGCTATCAGCAACAGACACAGCACCAGAACAGAGGTTACGGCAAAAGCACGGTTGGTTTTAAAACCATTGATAATTGTTTCCATCTGCTCTTACCTTACCTTTCTCAGACGCGGATCAAGATAATTGTAAGAGATATCAACAATGAGGTTGATAACCATATACATCAACGCAATCCACACAACAACACCTTGTACAAGCTGGAAGTCACGGTAGGTGATAGCTTCAATCGCCATACGGCCAAGACCGGGCCATTGGAAAACCATCTCGATAACCGCAGCACCACCCAGAAGGTTACCTAAAGACAAACCAAGCAAAGTAATCAGCGGCAGCATAGCATTCGGCAGAACCTCTTTCCAGAGGATATGGCTTTCGCTCATACCGCGGGCACGTGCACCGACAACATAGTCCTGATGCAGCTCCTCCAGAATTGCTGTACGTACCTGACGTGTATACTTGGAGGCCATAGCGATAGCCAGTGTCAGGGACGGCAGAATCAAGGTATCAATACCAATCTCACCACCAACGATGGGCAGCAGGTCAAGCTTCAGACCAAAAAACCACAGCAGCATCAAGCCTACCCAGAAGCCGGGCATGGATACGCCCATAAAAGTGAAGCCACGCACGATATTGTCAACCATGCTGCCACGCTTTACGGCAGAGTAGATGCCGGCAGGAATTGCCACCACCATCATCATAATCAGAGAAGCCAAGGAAAGTACGATAGTACCGGGAAGGCCCTCCATAAGTGCTTCAACTACAGGCTTTTTAACCATGTAAGAGAAGCCAAGATTGCCCTGTAAAGCTCTTCCTAACCAGTCAAGGTATTGGAAGAAGAAGGGCTTGTCCAGACCTAGTTCAGCACGCAGTGCATCAATTTCGGCCTGACTAACAATAATATCCTCGTTACCTGCAATCATCTGGCGAACAACGTCACCTGGAGCCAGCATTACCAAAGCAAAGGTAATAAAGCTGATACCCAAGAGAACAAGGATGATCTGTCCCAAACGGGACAGAAGCTGCTTTTTCGTCAAAGCACATCATCTCCATCAAAAAAATTTACCCTTCCTGCAAAATGAGCGCAGAAAGGGTACATACTTACAATGTGCACAATTGTAATTACATATATTTCCGTCACTAGCAGGAATATATCAACTGAGGAAATCAACCTGACTTAGCCTTTCGGCCTCACAGTGGCTTGACCGCTACGGATTTGCACCGTATTCCGATTATTACCTGCATAGGCAGGCACCTCAGAAGAGTATAAATTTGAAAAAGGTCTTTATATCGGCAAAAAAGAATAAGCTAATACTCATGAATTTATAATAGCATTAATTCTTCTAAATTGCAATAAGAAGTTGCACACTTTTTGAAAATTAAGATGCATAGATCTTATCCAACTCAAAGTCAAACAGTTCATCTGGAGTTTTATATCCCAGAATCTTCCTTGGAAGTGAATTACACCAATCAGCGATAAACATAATATCTTCGTAGCTATAATTGTCCATCCTCTTTCCTTTTCGGATGAATCTTCTGAGCAAACCATTATGGCGCTCATTACTGCCTCTTTCCCAAGAACTGTAAGGATGTGCGAAGTATATTTTTATAGAAGTGTCATTCTCTATTTGCGAGAGTTCTGCAAACTCGCTTCCATTATCGCTAGTAATTGTCTTAAACACCTGACTGAATTTAGTACCATAGTATTCCTTTAGGTAAGCAATGCCTTCGTTAACAGCAAAGGATGTTTTACTAGTTATTTTCAGTGCGATATACTTGCGTGTTATACGTTCCACAAGAGTCAACACCACGTTGTCACTCTTGCTTTTACTTCCTATAACAGTATCTATTTCCCAATGACCGAATTCATTGCGTTCATCCACATTAGAATCCCTCTCGTCTATGCTGCGACCCATATGCTTCAGATTTTTCTTTATGCTGCGGGTTGTTCTACGTCTTCTTACCTTTAATGGAAGGTCAATGTTGCGCAATCTAAGCAGCATGGAATCTACATAGTTATAGAGAGTCTTTACGCACACAATTTCTTTGAGAGGAAATAGATGATTGTCTAGGGCATAGCCATGGCAGGCATCCAAAGACCAGTGTTCTTGCAATACTTTTCGAACAGTCCAAGTAACAAAATTACTTGTAAGAAATCTTTTAGACTTGCAAATACTGTTGCTATGGCTAGCAATATAGGCACGTTGAGCACGAGCAGCTCCATATCTACCGGTATGAGGATGAGCACCACGCTTGAGTTCATTCCTGATAGTATTTGGAGAACAGTTAAAATACTTTGCCAGCTGACGAAGAGAATACTGTTTAGAGCTGTCAGACAGAATTCCTTGTAATTCCCTGCGGTCTCCTAAAGAAAAGTGTTTACCTTTTTGATGATTTGTGATATCTTTGGTGTAGTCCATTGTGATTACTCCTTAGTTAGTTTTTGTGTAGCAACTTAATCTTAACACAAAGGTATCACAATGGACTATTTTTTATTCAATTTTTCAGGTGTGCAATTTCATTATACAATGAGCCTAAATTTCAAAATATAAATCATTCCAGTTCTCCTTAACAGTACCGATAAAAACAAAAGCTTCTCTTGCAATATCACCTATTATTGTAGCTTTTTCAGCCGTCAAAAACAAGAAAAATAGCCTGCGGCATTCATTTTTCCTAATGCACACAGGCTATAGTTTTAATTTTAATCTCTGCCGGGTTTCAGCTTACGCAGCATCATCCATAACGGACCTGCGAGGAAGGTGGAGGTATAAGCACCACTGGAGAAGCCTACCAGCATAGCAAAGGAGAAGTTGCGGATAGTTTCACCGCCCCAGATGAAGATAGCTACAACAGCGAACAGAGAGGTACCTACAGTATAGATACTGCGTCCCATGGTCTGCCAGATACTGTTGTCTACCATTTCCGTCATGCTTTCGCTGCGGCGATGGATTTTCAGGTTTTCACGGATACGGTCGAAGATAACGATGGTACCGTTGACAGAATAACCAACAACCGTCAGCAAAGCTGCAACGAAGGAGGAATCAAGCTCCATATGGAAGAGGGAGAAATAGCTCAGGGTTACCAGTACGTCGATAATCAAAGCAATAATCGCTGCCAGAGCAAAGCGGAATTCAAAGCGGATGGTGATATAAGCAATCATCAGGAACCAGGAAAGCACAATCGCCATCACAGCCTGTTGAATCAGCTCGCCGCCGACAGTAGCACCAACGTTTTCAACACGCTGGATAGCAAAGTCGCCAACCTTGCTCTTCAGGTCGGTCATTACCTGCTGACGCTGCTCGTCGCTGATAACGCCGGTACGAATCAGCACGCCCTTAGAGCTTTTGGCATTGCTGTCGCTGCTTTCCAGCTGGATAATAGCATTGCCCAGATCCTTTTCTTTAAGCACCTCACGTACCTGAGAAACGGTAACAGGATTTTTGAATTCCAAATCCATGATACTGCCACCGGTAAAGTCAATGCCCAGGTTGAAGCCCTTGAAGAGCATGGAGCCGATACCGATAATCAGGAAGGTGATGGTAATAGCGAAGAAAATTTTATAACGCTTAACGATAGAGAACTTCATTATTTAGCCACCTCCTCTTTTGCTTTCGGTGCTCTTGCACCAAACAGGAAGGGTCTCTTGGTGATGTTACTGTAAATCAAAAAGCGCAGCAGGAATTTGGTAACGGTTACTGCGGTAAACATACTCAGCAAGGTACCAAGTGCCAGGGTAACAGCAAAGCCCTTGATAGGACCGGTGCCCAGGTAGAACAGTACGGCTGCAGCCATGATAGTAGTAAGGTTGGAGTCAAGGATGGTTACGATAGCGCGGCCAAAGCCGGAATCCATCGCACTGCGCAGAGTTTTGCCGCGCTTAACTTCTTCCTTGAAGCGTTCGAAAATCAGTACGTTGGCGTCAACCGCCATGCCGACAGACAGGATAATACCTGCGATACCGGGCAGTGTCAGTGTTGCACCCAGATAACGCATTACCAAAAGCAGCAGCATTACGTACAGCAGCAGAGCAATGTCCGCAACTACACCTGCCAGACGGTAGAACAGCAGCATAAATACAAATACGCCGATGATACCGATGCTGAAGGCCTTAACACTCTTGTCTTTGGAATCCTGACCGAGGGTAGGGCCAACGGTACGGTTTTCCATAACTTCGATTTTAACCGGCAAACTGCCGCTGCGCAGCAGGATTGCCAGATGCTCGGCTTCCTCAACGTTACGGGAGCCGGAAATCTGTGCATGGCCGCCGGTGATAGCTTCCTGTACTACAGGAGCGGTCAGTACCTGGCCGTCAAGCTCGATAGCGATTTTTTTGCCTACATTGCGGGCAGTAAGGTCAGCAAATTTTTTGCCGCCCTCATCATTAAATTCCAGACCTACTACAGCCTGATTCCCTTGGGAAACCTGTGCCTTAGCGTCCTTCAGGTCACTGCCTGTGAGAACAACCTTGCCGCTTTCATCCTTGAACTGCAGCATAGCGGTACGGCCCAGCATAGCAATAGCCTTTTCAGGATCCTTTACGCCCGGCAGCTCAACAAAAATACGGTCCTTGCCCTGACGCTGAATAACAGGCTCGGTCAGGCCCAACTCATTTACACGACGCTCAATAACCTTTACACTGCGGTTGACAGCGTCATCGTCAACCTTAAGTTCCGGCGTATCCACAGCCTGTAAAACTACATGAGTACCACCTTGCAGATCCAAGCCCTGTTTAATGGAATTAGCCAGAGGCGAGATGTATACGCAGAAACCGCCGATAATCGCCAAAGCGACAATCAGAAATTTCCCGAATTCATTCCAACGCAAAATAACTTCCTCCTTAAGATTTTTTTGGATTAACTGGATTTAATTTATAAGCTAAGCGGACTGAGAGTGGTAATCCCGCTTTCACTTGCTAAAAGCTGTACAAGCACGTCAAATTCATCCCGCGGCAGATTCGGCTGAATAAAAGCATCGTAAGCGATGCCCATGAGCAATGCGTTTTCCGCCTGCGGCAGAAAACGGTCATAATAACCCGCGCCCATCCCCAGTCTGCTGCCGTCGCGGCCGAAGGCCACTCCGGGCACCAGTACAAGGTCAAGCTGCTGCGG
>ENA-OPDE01000674-OPDE01000674.1-human-gut-metagenome-genome-assembly--contig:-NODE-674-length-15425-cov-7.723943_pt1 | contig 15425 bp, 11 predicted proteins | sample MGYA00241261_ERZ501502 | MGnify/ENA primary metagenome ERZ501502 (study PRJEB25962, sample SAMEA2042450) | human gut metagenome | biome: human gut; feature: human-associated habitat; material: faeces... | reverse complement strand
TGCCCAAGGGCGAGCAGAACGTCCTGAAGCTCATCATCGCCCGGACGCTGATGGCGGTGAGCAAACCCTTCCGGTATCTGGAAACCCTGCTGACCACCGAATGTGCCGGGGAGGAATTTACCGCCAAGGGCAAGGAGATTCTGGAAGAAGGCTGGAAGGCGGTGGAACGCAAGGTGCTGGCAGACATCTTGAACCGGAAGCAGGAACTCACCGCCCTGCCCAATGCGGCAGAGAACGAGTGCGGCATCCTCAATGCCGAACTGAAAGAGGGCCAAACCTCCCCGCCAAAGCACTTTACCGAGGATACCCTGCTGCACGCTATGGAAACCGCCAGTGCGGATAGTATGCCGGAGGGTGTGGAGCGTCAGGGCATCGGCACCCCGGCAACCCGTGCCGCCACCATTGAAAAGCTGGTGCAGAAGGGCTTTCTGGAGCGCAAGGGCACCAAGAAAACCAAGGTGCTGCTGCCCACGGATAAGGGGAAAGCGTTAATCACCGTGATGCCCGAAGAAATCCAATCCCCGGAAATGACCGCTGATTGGGAAACAAAACTGCTGCAAATCGAGCGCAGCGAAATGGAGCCGGAAACTTTTATGACTGAAATCAAAGAGATGATCTCCTCGCTGGTAACGACCACCGAGGCTGCGAAGGGAGCGAATGCGCTTATGAAAAACAAAATCATTGGTGTCTGTCCGAACTGTGGGAAGCCTGTCGTGGAGCGTGAAAAGGGCTGGTTCTGTGAGAACAGGGAGTGCCGTTTCGTGCTGTGGAAGGACAATGCGTTCTTCAAGCGTTTGGGCAAGCGGCTGGATTCCCATGTGGCGGACAAGCTGCTGCGGGATGGCCGTGTCCGCCTGAAGGACTGCAAGAGTGCCAAGGGCAAGACCTACAATGCCACCGTCCTGCTGTCCTGTGAAGCCGATGGCCGCAGCAAGTTTTCGCTGGAATTTGAAGGTGGGTGCTGATGGAGCAGATAAAAGAAGCGGTCTACCTTATCAACGATGAACGCTATCTGCATCTCCGGGAAAACGGTGCAGGAGTCGGTTTTGCCACCTACAACAAGGTAACTGGTGAGCCGCTGGAAAGCGGGCAGATCTCGGAAAAGAACCTGCCGCCCGATGGCAGGAACGCCATTTCTGCCGCCCGGAACTGGTATCTGTTTGAACTTTCGGACGATGACCGCAAGGTCATCCAACAGGAAAGCGTAAAGATCCTCGAAAACATCCCGCAGGCGGGCATCGGCAGACGGCGCATCTGGGAGCCTGAAACGCTGCCGAAGGATATTCGTCTCATCAACAGCCACTATGACGACATCTACCGCATTCCCGATGGCGGAGTTGTACAGGTGGATTACCCGGATGGGCGCAGCTTTACGGCACGACTGGAACATCTGGATGATTATCACTTTGACATGGGCGGTCTGGGCAATGTGTTCCACATCTGCCAGTTTGCCGAGGTCATGGAACGAAACCATGCAGACTTCTACCCGGAGATTCAGACACAGGACGAGCAGGCTGCATGGGAACTGGGCGGCAAAGGCTACCTTGCCATCCAGTCCTGTGAGGATGGATGGGACTACACCCTCTACCACAGCGATTATTCTGTGATGGACGGTGGGCAGTTGGATGCCCCGGAACTGACCATTCAGGAAGCCCGTGAGCAGATTCTGGAAGCGCACCACATGGAAAAGGGGCGGCGGCTATTGCAGGGCTACGATGCCGTCATGGACAAAGTTGCGGAAGCCGAGGAACTGCGTACAGACCACCGCCCTTCCACACTGGAAAAGCTGGCAGAACTGGCAAGTGATACGTCTGCGCCAAAATCCTCTGCACGTTCTGCGCCAGAACTGTGAGGTGGACGATGCAGCAAAAATGGAACCAGAATTTTGACGGTGAACCCATGACGGACATCCCGCAGAAGTTTCTGAACGCAGGGTGCGATGTTTATATGGTGATGCAGCTGCGGCATGACGAAAAAATCCTCGATGAAAGATTTGCTTCCATGCGGGAACTGCATCGTCGGGGCAAAACGCCCGACCCGGAGCATTACGAGGTCACCTACTATGCTGATCTGCCCGCCATGTGGCAGGATGTGCCGAACAACGAGATTTTGGAAGAACTATTTCAGATGTTCAACCTCTCCCGTCCGCAGGATTTTGAGGGGCACAGCCTGTCGGTCAGCGATGTGATCGCACTCAAACGCAATGGCGAGGTATCTGTGCATTATGTGGACAGCATCGGCTTCAAGGAACTGCCGGGGTTTCTGGACAAGCAGCCGGAACGCCCTTCGGTGCTGATGAATCTTAAGGAAAAGTGCGATGCCCCGGAGTGCAATCCTACCGTCTGCCGGAAAGCGAGGGATGGACATGAACTTTGACCATGAAGAACTCATGCTGATGATGCTCTACAACACCGGCACCCGGCTGGGGCTGGTGCATGAACTGCGGCTGATGCAATGTTACCTGATGCCAGATGAAACCGCCCTGCGGGAGTTGTCGGAAGGTGTTATCGAAAAGCTGAAACTGCTGACCGATGCAGAGTTTGCCGAGCTGGAATTTCCCCCGGACTGATTTTTGCCGCCTGCGGGCGGCGTACATAAAGTATTTTGTTCTTCCAAAAGATATGCTATAATCAAATTAGACAAAATTCCTCTCTTCAAGCGATTTCTCCGCAATTTTCCTGTGGCTCTGCTCGTATCAAAAATAAGGGACCGATTTTTAATTGTCAGAACGGAGGAACCATTATGGCAATCTTTGAAAAGACCATCCGAAACAAGAATTTTGACAAGCTGCTTCGGAAACTGGAACAAGAAATCCCGGACAGCAGTTGGTCGGCAGATTTAGAGGCAGGCAGTGATTTCAAAGAGGGCGATGCCCGGTGCAGTGTCCGTGTATTTGAACGGTACAGCATGATGGGCGGCAACCGCCTGAGTCTGACACTGACCCTGTTCCAGAATGGAGACAGTCCGATCCGGCTGTCTGCCATCACCGCAGGAGGCAGTCAAGCGGTGTTCTTCAAGGTGAACACCCTCGGTGAAGAATCTTTTCTGGACGATGTAAAGGACCTGATGGAAGAAATTTTGGAGGAGTAAAATGTTTTTTGGATGGTTTGACGCTATATTCAGCTTCATTTTCCCAATCCTGTTCCTGCTTTTTATGGGAATGTTTTTCTTTGCCCTAATTTCAAATCTCCGCACATGGAATAAAAACAACCACTCGCCGCGGCTTACCGTTCCGGCAACGGTGGTGGCAAAGCGTACCGATGTTTCGCATTCCAGTAGTGCCAATGCCGGAGATGTGTCCGGTGCGCACGGATACGACACCAGCACGTTCACGTCATACTATGTGACTTTTCAGGTGGAAAGCGGCGACCGCATGGAACTTGAAGTAGATGGTTCGGACTACGGAATGCTTGTGGAGGGCGACATTGGAAAGCTGAGTTTTCAGGGCACCCGCTATCTTGGGTTTGAGCGGAACTAATCGTTCTCCTACATTATATAGTAAGGAGTGCTGTATGAACGATCTGTTTATCCAAGGGCTGACCATCGACTGGAACAGAGTGCGCCCATACAATTATGTTCGTCAGATTCCTGCCATCAGCGGAATCGACACTTTTACATTCCATAAGCCCATTACGTTCTTTGTTGGCGAAAATGGAAGCGGAAAATCTACGCTTCTGGAAGCAATCGCTGTTGCTTACGGCTTCAACGCAGAGGGTGGAACGAAGAACTATTCATTTTCCACATACAACTCCCATTCGGAACTATGTGAGGCTATGACGATTTCCAAGGGGTATCGCAGACCAAAGTTCGGGTATTTTCTCCGGGCAGAGAGCTTCTACAATGTAGCCACCAAGGAAATCGACTATTCCGATGACGATCATCCCTCCAAAGGCTATCACCAAAAATCACACGGTGAAAGTTTCCTCGCCATTGCGCAGGACTACATGGGTGCAGATGGAGTCTATATTTTTGACGAGCCGGAAGCCGCTTTATCCCCGCAGCGGCAGCTCACGTTACTGATCAACATTTATCGGTGTGCCCAAGAAGGGGCGCAATTCATTATCGTATCACATTCACCCATTCTCCTCGGAATGCCTGATGCTGAGATTTTTAGCTTCGACAATGGCACGATTCATCCTTGTCAGTATGAAGATACGGACAGCTACGTTATCACCAAAACATTTGTAAATAATCGGCAGCATTTTTTGAACCAGCTTCTGAACGAAGAAACGTAATGCCGGGAAAGGACATTCCATATGAGTGATTCTACGTTGAAAGAGCTTTGGCAGCAGGTCGCTGAAAAGAAAAGCTGCGAAGCAAAACAGAAAGAACTGACCGCCCAGAGAGATACGCTTGCTGATCGCCTGAAAAAGCTGGAAAAATCCAAGCTGGCAGAGCAGGCTGATGTGGACCGTCTGGAGGGACACAGCCTTGCCGCATTTTTCTATCAAGTGATTGGAAAAATGGATGAAAAGCTGGACAAAGAACGGCAGGAAGCCTATGCAGCCCGTGTCAAGTACGATGCTGCTTTCCATGACCTTTCTTCCGTTGATGCCGACTTGGAGCAGATTCAAAATAGACTGGAACGGCTGTCCGATTGCGAAAGGCAGTATCAAGCTGCTCTTTCCGAAAAAATCAAAAGCATCAAAGTCTCTGCCCACCCTGCCGCACAGCAGATTGTGGAAAGCGAAAGCCGCATTGCCGCACTGAAAGTCCAAAAGCGGGAGCTGCTGGAAGCCATCAACGCCGGAAAGACCGCCTTGCACACGGTCAATGAAGTTCTGGAAACGCTGGATAATGCCGAGGGCTGGAGTACATGGGACGTAATGGGCGGCGGTTTGATGGCTGATCTTGCCAAGTATGCGGAACTGGACAATGCACAGGAGCAGGTGGAACAGCTTCAAGTGGAACTGCGGCGGTTCAAAACTGAGCTTGCCGATGTTGAGATCACCGCAGACCTTCAGGTTGCGGTAGACAGTTTTTTGAAATTCGCAGATTTCTTCTTTGATGGCCTCTTTGCAGACTGGGCAGTTCTGGATCACATCAATCAGGCGCAGAGCAGAGTGGAAAACACCAAGAGCCAAATCAAGCGAGTCCTTGCACTTCTGAAAAAGATGCGCGAAGATGTTGATGTCCAAATCGCTGATGAAAAAGAGAAGCAGGAGCAGCTTGCGGTGGAAACTGAGCTGTAGGTTTGGAGTGTTCGCGTATGTAATATGCTCAACTCAATGAATTGGAAATTTTGGAGATAAAGACTATGAAGAAAAAAGCACCAATAGTGTTCATTATCGTGAGCGTCTTTGCCGTAGCCGCAATCATTATAATTTCGGCGTATAGATCTTCGGAATCCTACAGAAAGGCGAAGGCTGCAATCCAATGGGATTGCTCTGTGTCTTGTACAGAAAAATCAACATCTGCCCAATATGTAATCACTTATTCTAATGTAAAGGTTTCATCCAAAACGGGCACACTGACGATTCAGAATAGGAATGATTTTGAAATTGTGGTGCATTTGCTCTGCGAAGGCGAACAGGAAATCGTATCTGGCAATATTTCTGCGGGAGGCTGCTACTCTTTTGCGAATGTTACGGACAAAGAATATACCGTAGGTATTCATGCGGATGTTGATGCAGCCACCAACATTAAAGTAATTGTATACGACGGAAAAGACACAGAGCCATATACAAATTGACAAGTCGGTGCTTGCGGGGGTGCATCTATTTGAAAAAGTATCAATGTCCATGCTGCGAATGTTTTACTTATAATGTTCCACCAAAGGAAGATTGTGGGTACATTTGCCCAGTTTGCTTTTGGGAGAATGACCCGTTTATTACTTCTGATAGCGACCCCAGTGACTTGAATCATGGAATAACTCTAAACGAGGCAAAAAACAACTATTTGGAATTTGGTGCCTGTGAAAGAAAAATGTTACGTTATGTTCGTCCGCCCGAAAGCGATGAAAAATAGACATTCATCATCAAAACTTCAAAGTCGACGATAACCCAATTATTATATACCCTTGGCGGGCAACCCAAAAACGGTTGCCCGCTATTTTTATACCCTAAAATCTGAAGAAGGAGGCCAAAATGCCAAGCAAAACCGAAGAATACCTTGCCCTTGCCCAGCGCACGGCAAACGGCTTGACCCGGTACTGGGAAAGCTGGACGGATTACCTGACCACCGCATCCCGGCTGTACAAGTACCCCTTTGCCGACCAGCTTATGATCTACGCTCAGCGGCCCGATGCCACCGCCTGCGCCGAATTTGACATTTGGCGCAACCGGATGAACCGCTATGTCAGGCGTGGCTCTAAGGGCATCGCCTTGCTGGACGAATCCAGCGGATTCCCGCGCCTGCACTACGTTTTCGATGTGTCGGACACCGGGGTGCGCCGCAATTCCCGTGACCCGGAGGTGTGGCAGTTTAACGACGACCTGAAACAGCCGGTTTCGGAAATGTTGAGCAAGACCTACGGCATCAGCGGGGAGCGTGTCAGCCAGCAGCTTGCCGATGTTGCCGGGAAACTGGTGGCGGATTACTGGGACAACAACGGCGAGGACATCCGTGCCATCGTTGACGGCTCGCTGCTGATGGATTATGATGAAGCCGGGGTGGAGATGCAGTTCAAAAGCGCAGCAGCAATGAGTGTCACCTACACGCTGCTGGAACGCTGCGGGTTTGAGCCTGCCGGGTGGTTCGACAAGGACGATTTTCAGGCAATCTACAATTTTTCCACCCCGGATGCCGTCTTTGCCCTCGGCGCAGCAGTCAGTAACATGAGCCGGGAGGTGCTGCGGAACATCGAGCGCACCGTAAAAACAACCATTCGCCGCCGAAACAATGAAAGGAGCCAGCATGAATATGAGCAGCAATCTGAGTTACACGCAGACCGGGGATTATCTTCTCCCGAACCTGACCCTGAACCAGCCCCGGAAGCCGCTGGGCAAGTACAGCAGGATGCGCCTGAGCTTTCTGAGGCAGCAGCACCCGGCACTGTACAACACGATGCTCCTGAACGGGAGCCTGTACCCGCACCTGATGGAGGTGGAGCAGACGGCAGAAAGCCGGATGCAGCAGACCATGGCGCAGCTTCTGAAACAGAACCCGGCCCCGGACAAGGAGCAGAATCAGATGGCATGGGTGCAGCACATGAACAGCCTGAAAGCGCAAGCCGAGGAACTGGTGCTGACGGAGCTGATCTACAGCTAAGTTTTCTGGATGCCGTCATCCCCACCGAAGCCCAGCAAATTGAACATATCGACCGAGCGGAGAGCGAAAAATCGCCCTCCGCTTTTGTTTTGTCGCAGGCTGAAATTGAGAATGAACTGCGCAAGCATGGTTCCGGTTTTCAGGATGGCAAGCAGCGAATCATCGAACTGTACCAGACACAGCCCGACCGCAAACTCCGCGCTAAAGCATTGGCGAAAGAGTACGGCATCGGCGGACATTCGCAGGATTTTCTGGATGGCAGCAGAGGCTTTGTCAACCATGACTGGAAAGGGCTGGAATTCGAGCGTTACCCTGACCACCAGAAAACCACCCTAAAATGGACACAGGTGGAACAGTATATCGACCTGATGATCCAGTCCGACCGCTATCTGACCGACAAGGAGAAGGAGCATTACACGCCCCCTGCGCCCGTCAACGCAGAGCCAGATACCACCCTGACCCATGCCAAAAACCTGATCCGGGAGTTTTGTCAGGAAGAATACGATTCCGAGCCAGACTTCTCCGACCTGACCAAGATCGGCATTGCCTACACCAACGCCACCGATGAGGAAATCCCCATTCAAGTTAATGTGGATTTGGTGGGATACCGGGTGGAACGGTATCTGGGCGAGGTGCTGATAGATGAACGCCAGTACGAAAGTCTGGAAGATCTGACCGAAGCCGAATTGGAGTCTCTGGATTTTTCGGAACTGGTCAGCGTCACAGACGAGGAACTGGAGCACTATCACAGCAAGGCAGAGGAACGCCCGGCACTGCTGCCGCTGGATGCCGCCGCCGAGTACAACGCTCTGAAGGAACAGTACCCGGATGCGCTGGTAGGCTTTGAGCAGAACGGATACTATGAGTTCTACGGTGAGGATGCCCGGAAGGTCTGCGAACTTCTGGGCGGCAAACTTCTGGAAAAAGAAACAGCACTGGGCACCGTCCCGGTCACCGGCTTTCCCAGTAACCAGTGGGTGTACCGTGCCAAACAACTATGGCAGCGCGGCGAGAACGTCTACCTTGCCGGGCTGAACGAGGACGGCACCCACCACCAGACCAAGTATCTGCGCCGGGAGGATTATCTGCCGCTGGATGCCACCGTCCACATGGAAGGGCGGGCTTTCCGAGTGGATACGGTAAACTATGATAGGGGTAGCGTGACCCTGCAGGATGTGGCACTGGCAGAAATGCGGATGCCAGTTTTCCGGGAGGAACCGCTGGCTCTTGTCCGGGAGGTGTACGAGGAGCAGGATATGATGGAATCCCCCCTGCCCGATTACAAGGTCGGTGACAATGTTGTGGTCGAACTCCCCACTCGAACTATTGAGGGGAAAGTTGGCTATGTGGGTGAAACGGATGTGCGCATCGACACCAGTGCGCACGGGCAGTCATGGGATAACGAAGTTGTCAATAAGCAACAATTCGAGGAGGGCTTTCGGCAGAATGAACAGGTTACTACGCAGCCAGATGATACTGTAAAAACGGTTGCCATATACCCTGCTGAAGAAAACCGTATGCCTTATGATATTGTGATCCAGACGATTGGCTCAAAATCACCTGCTCTGGATGCAGTTGAACCGGAACGATCCACACTTGAACTTGCCGGGAACTTCCACATCACGGATGATGATTTGGGTGTCGGAGGCCCCAAACAGAAATTCGCCCGGAACATCGAAGCCATCCGTACCCTGTTCAAGCTGGAAGAGGAGCACCGGGGTGCCACCGCCGAGGAGCAACAGGTGCTTTCGCAATATGTGGGCTGGGGCGGTTTGGCGGATGCCTTTGACCCCGGCAAAGATAGTTGGGCAAAGGAATATGCGGAGCTGAAAGGGCTGCTTTCCGAGGACGAGTACGCCGCCGCCCGTTCCAGCACCCTGAACGCCCACTACACCAGCCCCACCGTCATCCGTGGCATCTACGATGCTGTGGAACACATGGGCTTCCGCAGCGGTAACATTCTGGAGCCTAGTATGGGTGTGGGCAACTTCTTCGGAATGCTGCCGGACAGCATGGCAGACAGTCAGCTGCACGGCGTGGAACTGGACAGCATCACCGGGCGTATTGCGAAAAAACTGTACCCACAGGCAGACATTACTGTTGCCGGCTTTGAGACCACCGACCGCCGTGATTTTTATGACCTCGCTGTGGGCAACGTGCCCTTTGGTCAGTACAAGGTCAACGACAAGGCGTACAACAAACTTGGCTTTAGCATCCACAACTATTTTTTCGCCAAGGCCATCGACCAAGTGCGTCCGGGCGGCATCGTGGCCTTCGTCACCAGCCGCTATACGCTGGACAGCAAGGATTCTTCTGCCCGAAAGCACATTGCCGAACGTGCTGATCTGCTGGGTGCTATCCGGCTACCGAATACTGCGTTCAAGGCAAATGCAGGAACAGAGGTCGTCAGCGACATTATCTTCCTGCAAAAACGTGACCGCCCCATCGACCATGAGCCGGACTGGATACAGCTCGGCAAAACGGAAGATGGCCTTACCATCAACAGCTATTTTGTAGACCACCCGGAGATGGTGCTGGGCGAACTGACCACCGAAAGCACCCAGTATGGCCGTGAGGAATGCACCGTGCGCCCCATTGAGGATGCAGTGCTGGCAGACCAGCTTGCCGAAGCTATCCAGCATATTGAGGGACTGTACACGGAAGTTGAGGTCGAAACACCAGATATTGCGGATGCAGAAAATGAGCGACACATTCTCCCTGCTGACCCGGATGTGAAGAACTTCTCCTACACCGTGGTTGACGGTGAAGTGTATTACCGCGAAAATTCTGTTATGACACAGGTGGAGCTTTCCGACACCGCCAAAGGCCGTGTGACCGGGATGGTGGAGCTGCGGCAAATCGTCAATGAGTTGATTGACCAGCAGCTAAACGACTACCCGGATGCCGACATTCAGGCTACGCAGGAAAAGCTGAATGCCGCCTACGATGCCTTTTCTGCAAAATACGGCTTGCTGAATGACCGCAAAAACGGCAGATTATTTGAGCAGGATTCTTCTTACTATCTGCTGTGTTCTCTGGAAAATCTGGACGATCAGGGGCAGCTCAAAAGCAAGGCGGCGATGTTCACCAAACGCACCATTCGCCCGGAACGTACTGTCACCAGCGTGGACACTCCCACGGAAGCACTTGCAATTTCCATCGGAGAGCGTGGCCGGGTGGATTTGCCCTATATGGCAGAGCTGCTCGGCACTCCCGGCGACTATGAGCGAATCACCAGCGAACTATCCGGCGTAATTTTCAAAGACCCCGGCACAGACCCTACTGACCCAGAAGCGGGCTGGCAAATGGCGGATGAATACTTGTCCGGCAATGTCCGGGCAAAACTGCGCATGGCACAGCTTGCCGCCGAAACCAACCCGGAGTTTGCAGTCAACGTCACCGCATTGGAAAAGGCGCAGCCGAAAGACCTTGAAGCATCTGAGATTGATGTACGTCTGGGTGCAACATGGCTTGCGCCGGAGATCATCCAAAAGTTTATGGCAGAAACTTTCCAGATTCCCTACTATCTGCGTCATGCAGTTAAAGTGAGATATTCTCCCTATACCGCAGAATGGCGCATTGAGGGCAAGTCGGCTATGGGCAGAGGCGACATTACCTCCACCGAAACCTATGGCACATCCCGCGCCAATGCCTACAAGATTCTGGAAGATACGCTCAACTTGAAAGATGTGCGCATCTATGATGCCATTGAAGATGAAGAAGGCAGACCGAAGCGCGTCCTGAACAAAACGGACACCATGCTGGCGCAGCAGAAACAGCAGGTAATCAAAGATGCTTTCGCCAACTGGATCTGGCAAGACCCCCAGCGGCGCATTGCACTGGTGAAGCAGTACAACGAACTGTTCAACAGCAACAGACCGCGCGAATACGATGGTTCCCACATCCACTTTGTCGGTATGAACCCGGAAATTTCGCTCCGGGAACACCAGCGTAACGCCATCGCTCATGTGCTTTATGGTGGTAATACGCTGCTTGCACACGAAGTGGGAGCCGGAAAGACGTTTGAGATGGCAGCATCCGCAATGGAAGCCAAACGGCTGGGGCTGTGTCAGAAAAGTCTTTTTGTGGTGCCAAATCATCTGACGGAGCAATGGGCGGCAGAGTTTTTGCACCTATACCCCAATGCCAAGCTGCTGGTGGCTCGAAAAAAGGACTTTGAAACCGCTAACCGCAAAAAATTCTGTGCTAGAATTGCGACTGGGGACTACGATGCGGTCATCATCGGTCATTCACAGTTTGAGCGCATCCCGTTGTCCTATGAGCGGCAAGAACGCATTATTCAGGAGCAGATTGATGAAACGCTTGCCGCCATCAACGAACTGAAAGCCACTGCTGGCGAAAATTTCAGCATCAAGCAGATGGAAAAGACACGCAAAACGCTGGAAATCAAGCTGGAAAAGCTACGCTCCGATGCGAGAAAGGATGATGTTATCACCTTTGAGCAGTTGGGCGTGGATAGGCTTTTTGTGGATGAGAGCCATTTTTACAAGAACCTTTTCCTCACGACAAAAATGCGCAATGTCGCTGGTTTGTCTACAAGTGAAGCGCAAAAATCGAGCGATATGTTCGGAAAGTGCCGCTACTTGGATGAGATCACAGGCGGGCGCGGCGTGGTGTTTGCTACGGGAACGCCCGTGAGCAACTCCATGTCGGAGCTGTACACGGTCATGCGCTATCTGCAATATGGCACACTCCAGCAAAAAGGGCTGACACACTTCGACTGCTGGGCATCTACTTTTGGTGAATCCACCACCGCCATTGAACTTGCCCCGGAGGGTACGGGCTATCGTGCGCGCACTCGATTTGCGAAGTTTTTCAACCTCCCGGAACTGATGTCGATGTTCAAAGAGGTTGCCGACATTAAAACCAGCGATCAGCTTCATCTGCCTGTGCCGGATGCAAAGTTTGAAACCGTGGTAGCGAAACCGTCCGAGATTCAGAAAGAAATGGTGCAGGAGCTGAGCAGACGCGCTGCGAAAATCCACTCCGGCACGGTGGATGCGTCCGAGGACAATATGCTGTGCGTCACCAACGATGGCCGAAAGATCGGTCTGGATGTTCGCCTGATGAACCCCATCCTGCCGGACGACCCCAACAGCAAGCTGAACACCTGTGTTCGGAACGTGCTGCAAATCTGGGCGGATGGCAAGGAGCAAAAGCTGACGCAGCTTCTGTTCTGCGACCTCTCGACACCAAAGAACGATGGCAACTTTAATGTCTACGATGATATTCGCAAGAAATTGGTCGCCGCCGGGGTGCCGGAAAGTGAAGTTGAGTTCATCCACAATGCCGACACCGAAGCAAAAAAGGCCGCATTGTTCTCCAAAGTGCGCTCCGGCGATGTGCGGATTCTGCTCGGCAGCACCGCAAAAATGGGAGCCGGAACGAACGTCCAACAGCGGCTTGCGGCGGTGCATCACTTGGATGTCGGCTGGAAGCCCAGCGACATGACCCAGCGCAACGGACGCATTATCCGGCAGGGCAATATGAATAAGGAAGTCAAGGTGTTCAACTACGTCACAGAGGGAACTTTTGACAGCTACTTGTTCCAAACTTTGGAGAATAAACAGCGATTCATCAGCCAAATCATGACTTCAAAATCCCCGGTACGCTCTTGCGATGATGTGGACGAACAGGCTTTGTCTTATGCAGAGATCAAGGCATTGTGTGCTGGAAATCCGCTCATCAAGGAAAAGATGGATTTGGATGTGCAGGTGGCGAAACTGAAAGTGCTGAAAGCCGACCACCAAAGCCAGAAGTTCCGTCTGGAAGATAAGCTGCTCACAAAATTCCCGGCTGACATTCAGGAAACGAATGCCTATATTGCCGGAGTGAAAGCGGATGCCGAACTTGCCGCCGCCCATCCGCAGGAGAAAGAGGGCTTCTGTGGCATTACCATCAAGGGCGTGACCTATGATGAGAAAAAGACTGCTGGCGAACGACTTCTCCTCGCTTGCTCCGAACTTCCCAATAGTGAGGAAAAAGTGATCGGCAGTTATCGCGGCTTTGAACTGTCCCTGCGCTTCGACACCTATCACAGCGAATATCAGGCGATTCTGAAGGGGCAGCGGAGGTACCCGGTGTCCTTGGGCACCGACCCACTGGGCAACATCATCCGTCTGGATAACTCCCTGAACAACTTCCCGGAGCGTATCACTTCTGCCGAAAACGAGCTGGACACCCTGCATCAGCAGCAGGCAGCGGCGCAAATCGAGGTGGAAAAGCCCTTCCCGCAGGAGGAAGAATTGACGGAAAAGTCCGCACGGCTTGCAGAACTGAACGCCCAGTTGGATGTGGACGAAAAGAGCCATGGGCCGGAACAGGACGAGGAAGAACAGGAGGATTTACCTCGCCGCCCCTCGGTGCTGGCGGCACTGGAGGGAAAATCGGATAAGCCGGAGCCGGTGAAGCCCTTCCGCAGTTATTACGACAAGGATGGTGATGCCCGGTGAGAGAAAAACGGGACGAGATCATCATTCTGAGAACCACAAAAGCCGAGAAGAACCGCATTTATGAAAAGATGCTGGGCATGGGCATCCGCAGCCTGAGTGCCTATATCCGCAAGATGGCTCTGGACGGCTACTGTCTGCATCTGGATTTGAAAGAACTGCGCCGCATGGCATATCTCTTGCAGATGTGCAGCAACAACCTGAACCAGTACGCCAAACGTGCCAACGAGTGCGGCAAAATCTATGACGCCGACATGGAGGACTTGCGCACCCGGCTGGATGAACTCATCAGCATCGGCAAGCAGATTCTTTCCCGGCTGGCAGAACTTTAAAACTTTCCCCGCAGTTGGAGGGCTGCGGGGTACATACAACGCTTGACATCCTTGCAACACAATTGTTGATACCTTTATAATAAAGGCGGAAAGGTTGGTGTTCGATATGATGTTTGTGCTGAAGAAAATTGCTCTTTTTCCTATTTCGCTTTTCGTTGCTTTTCTGGCTCTGATGGCAAAATGGCTGCTCACCTTGTCCAGCTATGTGGTCACTCCGCTGATGCTCTACATCTTTGGCTGTGGCATCTACACCGCCTACCGCCAGACTTGGGATCAGTTTTTCATTCTGCTGGTGGCGGAGTTTATTTGCTTCGTCCTCTTTTTCGGTGCAACTGCCATCATAGAGGGCATTGGACGTTTCAGTGAATGGCTTTCAGAACTGTAAGAAGTACTTTTATCTTTGCCGCCTTCGGGCGGCTTTTTTGTTTGGACGCTGCGAACGCTACAAGTGGCTCAAGTATTCGTTAGCAAAGTGGCTCAAGTATTGGCTGTCACACGGGGGTGATTCAGAATGGCTGCAACACGTTTGATCGCGCTGCACAAAAACAAAGGCAAGTCGGTTGCGGCCTGCCTGAAAAGCCGCACGGACTATGCGAAGAATCCTGACAAAACGAACAAGGGAGAGCTGGTCAGCAGCTACGAGTGTAGCCCTTTGACCGCAGACGAAGAATTTATGCTTTCCAAGCGGCAATACGAACTTGCCACAGGACGCAGGCAGAAAAATGATGTGATCGCCTATCAGATACGGCAATCTTTCCGCCCCGGTGAGATCACCGCCGAGGAAGCCAACAAGGTGGGCTACGAACTGGCAATGCGCTTCACCAAGGGCAAATATGCGTTTATCGTTGCCACTCACACGGATAGGGAACACATCCACAACCACATTATTTATAACTCCACTGCGCTGGATGGAACACGAAAGTTTCGGGATTTTTTACTGTCCGGGCTGGCTGTGCAGCGGGTAAGTGATCTGATCTGCTTAGAACATCAGCTCTCTGTCATTGAGATAAAGCCTTACCGGGAGCGGCAGAAGCGCACACTCTACCCGCCCAGGGAAAGCAACCGTGACCGGCTATGTAGTGTGATCGACGGCATTTTGGCTGAAAAGCCCAAGGATTACGAAGATTTTCTGCAAAAGCTGGAACAGCAAGGCTATGAGGTCAAACGCGGGAAGTACACCTCCGTCAAGGGCGCACGGCAGAAACGATTCATCCGGTTCCGCACTCTGGGGGCAGGGTACAGCGAGGAAGAATTGAAAGCTGTCCTTGCCGGAGAAGCGGAACATCGGCCTCGGCAAAAGAGTCCGGCACCGGAGCAAAAATTTCAGATGCTGGTGGACATTCAGGCAAAACTGGCCGAGGGAAAAGGCGCGGGCTTTGCCCGCTGGGCAAAGCAGCACAACTTAAAAGAAATG
>ENA-OPDE01000666-OPDE01000666.1-human-gut-metagenome-genome-assembly--contig:-NODE-666-length-15669-cov-4.825605_pt1 | contig 15669 bp, 20 predicted proteins | sample MGYA00241261_ERZ501502 | MGnify/ENA primary metagenome ERZ501502 (study PRJEB25962, sample SAMEA2042450) | human gut metagenome | biome: human gut; feature: human-associated habitat; material: faeces... | reverse complement strand
ACTGCGGAAGTTGCGCCTGCTCTGATGAAGAAGTTTCAGTACGAGAGCGCAATGCAGATTCCGAAGCTCGACAAGATCGTAATCAACGTCGGCTGCGGTAAGGAAGCAAACGGTAACTCCAAGGTTATCGAGGCTATTGTCCGTGATATCACCCTGATCTCCGGTCAGAAGCCGATCATCACCCACGCTAAGAAGTCCATCGCAAACTTCAAGCTGCGTGACGGCATGCCGGTAGGCGTTAAGGTAACCCTGCGCCGTGACCGCATGTGGGAGTTCCTGGATCGTCTGTTCAACGTAGCTCTGCCGCGTGTACGCGACTTCCGCGGCATCAACGGCAACGCATTTGACGGCCGTGGCAACTACGCACTGGGTCTGAAAGAACAATTGATTTTCCCGGAAATCGAATATGATAAGATCGATAAAGTTCGTGGCATGGATATCATCATTGTGACTACCGCTAAGACAGACGAGGAAGCTAGAGAGCTGCTCAAACTCCTCGGAATGCCGTTCGGCGCATAAGTGAGGAGGGAACACATTGGCTAAAAAAGCCCTGATCGAAAAATGGAAAGGCGAACCGAAATTCGAAGTTCGTCATTATAACCGCTGCAAAGTTTGCGGCAGACCTCATGGCTATATGCGTAAATTTGGCCTCTGCCGTATCTGCTTCCGTGAATATGCTTATAAAGGAGCTATTCCGGGCGTAACCAAAGCAAGCTGGTAAGACAGACAACAAGGAAGGAGGGTATTTAAGTATGGTAATGACTGACCCGATTGCTGATATGCTTACCCGTATTCGTAACGCAAATTCAGTTCATCATGATAAAGTTGAAATCCCCGGCAGCAAGATTAAGCTGGCTATTGCTGAAATCCTGAAAGCCGAAGGTTTCATTAAAGATTTCGAAGTTATTGCTGACAGCAAACAAAATGTTATCCGCGTCAGCCTGAAATACGGTGCTAATAAAGAGAAGGTTATCTCCGGTATTAAACGTATTTCCAAACCTGGTCTGAGAGTTTACTCTCAAAAAGACCAACTGCCTAGAGTCCTCGGAGGTCTGGGTATTGCATTAATTTCTACTTCCCAAGGCTTGATGACCGACAAAGCTGCTCGTAAAGCAGGCTTGGGCGGCGAAGTTCTTGCATACGTATGGTAATACTAAAAAGATAGGAGGTGCTCGTACGTGTCTAGAATTGGTAAGATGCCAATTACTGTTCCCGCTGGTGTAACAGTTACTATTGAAGATAATCACGTGACCGTTAAAGGTCCTAAAGGCGAATTAGCTCGCCAAATCAATAAAAACATGAAGCTGACCATGGACAATGGTGTAATCACCGTTGAACGTCCGGACGATGAAAAAGAAAACCGTTCTCTGCATGGTCTGTCCCGCACCCTGATCAACAACATGATCATCGGTGTAACCCAAGGCTTCAGCAAAACTCTGGAAATTAATGGTGTTGGTTACCGTGCTGCTAAGCAAGGCCAAAACATTAACTTTACTCTGGGTTTCTCTCACCCGGTTGTAAAAGAGCCGCCTGCAGGTATTACTTTTGAAGTTCCCGCTCCGAACAAGATCGTTGTTAGCGGTGCTGATAAAGAAGTTGTAGGTGCAGTTGCTGCAGATATCCGTACTTTGCGTCCGCCTGAACCTTACAAAGGTAAAGGTATCCGTTACGAAGGCGAACATGTTCGTCGTAAGATTGGTAAAGCCGGCGCTAAAGGCAAGAAATAATTTCTAAAAGAAGGGAGTGAAACTCTTGCTTAACAGAGTTGATAAAAACGAGAAACGTCAAAAACGTCATCTCCGTTCTCGTAGATATATTATCGGTACTGCTGAAAAACCTCGTCTGAACGTATACCGTTCCCTGTCCAACATTTATGCACAGGTTATTAACGATGAGACCGGCGAAACTATCGCTGCTGCCAGCACCGTTGAAAAAGATCTGAAAGAAAACTACGGCGGCAACATTGAGGCTGCTAAAGCTGTAGGCAAAGCAATCGCTGAAAAAGCGCTGGCTAAGGGTGTAAAAGAAGTTGTATTCGATCGTGGTGGCTATCTGTACCACGGACGTGTAGCTGCCCTGGCTGAAGCTGCTCGCGAAGCTGGCCTGGTATTCTAAGAGAAGGAGGAAATAAAGTGGCGAACTTCGAAAATAAAGAAAACGAATTACAAGAAAAAGTCGTTTTCATCAACCGTGTTGCTAAGGTTGTTAAAGGCGGACGTCGTTTCTCCTTCGCTGCACTTGTTGTTGTAGGTGATGAAAATGGTCATGTAGGCATGGGCCTGGGTAAAGCTGCAGAGGTTCCTGAAGCTATTCGTAAAGGCGTTGAAGACGCTAAGAAAAACCTGGTTACTGTACCGCTGGTTGGTACTACCATTCCTCATGAAAACATCGGTGTATTCGGCGCAGGCCGCGTATTCCTGAAACCGGCTGCAGAAGGTACCGGCGTTATCGCTGGCGGCCCTGTACGTGCCGTACTGGAACTGGCTGGCGTTCGTGATATTCTTACTAAATCTCAAGGCTCTTCCAACCCGAACAACATGGTTCGTGCAACCATTGAAGGTCTGAAATCCTTGAAGAGTGCTGAAGCTGTTGCAGCTCTGCGTGGTAAAACCGTAGAAGAATTGTTGGGCTAAGGAGGACTTTGTCATGGCACAAATTAAAATCACCCTGACCCGCAGCCTGATCGGTTACCCCAAAGATCAGCGTGCAACCGTTAAAGCTCTGGGCTTAGGTAAAATCAATACTAGCGTTGTTAAAGAAGATACTCCGACTATTCGCGGCATGATTCACAAGGTTGAACATCTCGTGAAGGTTGAAGAAGCGTAAGACAAGGAGGTGTACTGAAGATGAATTTACATGAATTGTCTCCCGCTCCGGGATCTAAACGTGTAGCAGTTCGCGTAGGTCGTGGCCTGGGCAGTGGCTTGGGCAAGACTTCCGGCAAAGGCCAGAAAGGTCAGAAATCCCGGTGTTAAGCGCCCTGGATTTGAAGGTGGTCAAAGACCTCTGTACCTGCGTCTTCCTAAACGCGGTTTCTACAATAAATTTGGTAAAGATTATGTTGAAATCAACGTTTCCGTACTCAATCGTTTTGAGGACGGCACCGTTGTTGAACCCGTAATGCTCATTGAAGAAGGTGTTGTTAAGAACATTCGCGACGGCATCCGTATTCTTGGCAATGGCGAATTAACCAAAAAGCTTACTGTACAAGCTATGGGCTTCAGCAAATCCGCTGAAGAGAAAATCGTTGCAGCTGGCGGTAAGATTGAGGTGATCTAAAGTGTTAGCAGCCCTTGCAAACATATTTAGAATAACAGAACTCAGGCAAAAAGTTTTATTTACTCTCGCCATGTTCATCGTATTCAGGGCTGGAACACATATACCTGTTCCTGGCGTAAACGCTTCTGTCATTGAACAGCTTTTCCGCAGCGGTAATCTCTTCGGACTGCTTGATATGTTCAGTGGCGGCGCCTTGAGCAAATTCTCTATTTTTGCTATGAGTATTACCCCATATATCAATGCTTCAATTATTTTACAGTTATTGAAGGTAGTTGTACCGACCTTGGAACAATGGTCCAAGGAAGGTGAGGAAGGCTTCAAGAAAACGACAAAGCTTACACGTATGCTGACGGTGGCTTTGGCGTTTGTCCAAGCCTGCGGTATGGCCTACGGCCTGAAGATGGCGATTAATAACCCCGGGATTTTCTCAATCCTGCTTATTGCTATCACACTTACTGCAGGAACCGTTTTCCTTATGTGGATAGGCGAGCAGATTACAGCTCGCGGCGTCGGCAATGGTATTTCCCTGATAATCTTTGCCGGTATCGTATCCAGACTGCCGGATGGACTTAAGGTAATTTTCCAATATCTGCAGGCTGGCACGGTAAGCTTATTGAACGTTATTTTGTTCGCGGCTATAGCCCTGGCGATGGTAGTTTTCGTAATTATCATTTCTGAGGGTATTCGCAAAATCCCCGTTCAGTATGCTAAGCGTGTAGTAGGCAAAAAGGCTTATGGCGGTCATACAAGCTATATCCCTCTGAAGGTCAACCAGGCAGGCGTTATTCCGATCATCTTCGCTTCTTCGGTGCTGATGTTCCCGGTAACAATTGCTCAGTTCGTTGATGTTCCCTGGGTTAAAGCAATGGGTAAGCTCTTTCAGTGGGGCAGCCCGCTGCAGACCACATTATATGTTCTGATGATTTTGTTCTTCACTTACTTCTATACAGCAGTAAGCCTGAACATCGGAGATCTTTCCGATAATATTAAAAAGAACGGTGGCTTTATTCCCGGTTTAAGACCCGGTAATCCTACTACAGAATATCTTGACAAGGTGATGTCCAGAATAACTTTGGCCGGTGCGATTTTCCTCTCATTAATTGCGCTGATGCCTCATGTTATCGGATGGGTAACCCGCATTGAAGGTGTGTACTTCGGCGGTACCGCTTTGTTGATCGTTGTTGGTGTTGCATTACAAACTATGAAGCAAATAGAGTCCATGGTTCTGATGCGTCATTATCATGGCTTTATGAAATAGGAGGAGTTCAGAATGTACATTCTTTTAATGGGACCTCCGGGTGCTGGTAAAGGCACTCAAGCAGAAAAACTCATTGATGAATTTAAAATCCCTCATATCTCCACAGGAGACATGTTCCGTGCAGCAGTAAGCGCAGGCACCGAACTTGGTAAAGAGGCAAAAAAATATATGGACGCTGGCGGACTTGTCCCCGACGTCGTAACCATCGGCATTGTTCGTGAAGGCTTGTCCAAACCCGAATGTGCAAATGGTTTCATCTTAGATGGCTTCCCGAGAACTGAGGAGCAAGCAGTTGCTCTCGACGGAATCCTCAAAGACCTGGGCATTAAATTGACCGGTGTTGTTAATATCTCTGTTCCTGACTCCGAGCTGGTTGCGCGTGTAGTTGGCCGCCGTATCTGCAAAGCTTGCGGTGCTACCTATCATGTAAGCTTTAACCCCAGCAAGGTAGAAAATGTTTGCGACAAATGCGGTGGTAACCTTTATCAACGTAACGACGATAAAGAAGAAACCGTTGTAAATCGTCTGCATGCATATCATGAACAAACAGAACCGTTAATTGAGTACTACAAAAAACAAGGCCTGTACAAAGAAATCGATGGCTTGCAGCCTATCGATAAAGTATATGCCGACGTTAAAGTTAGTCTCGGATGTAGCAAATAAGGAGGTACAACAGTGTCCAAACAGGATGTTATTGAGGTTGAAGGTACAATCTTAGAAGCACTTCCCAATGCTATGTTCCAAGTTCAACTGGTTAACGGCCATACAATTTTAGCACATATATCCGGTAAGATTCGTATGAACTTCATCAAGATTTTGCCTGGTGATAAGGTTACCGTGGAGCTTACTCCGTACGACCTCAATCGTGGAAGAATTACTTATCGGTATAAATAATCCAACAGGCAAAGAGGAGGTTTAAATTATGAAAGTAAGACCGTCTGTTAAGCCAATATGTGAAAAATGCAAAGTCATTAAACGTAAAGGCCATGTAATGGTAATTTGCGAAAACCCGAAACATAAACAAAAACAAGGATAAGAAGGAGGTGCACATTAATGGCACGTATTTCTGGTGTCGATTTACCGAGAGATAAACGTATTGAGTATGCTCTGCCGTACATCTACGGCATCGGCCTGACTCTCTCTCGTGAAATTTTAGCTAAAACCGGTATTAACCCGGACACTCGCGTTCGCGACCTGACTGAAGAAGAAGTTGCTAAGATCCGTGAAACTCTGGATCAGGACTATAAAGTTGAAGGTGACCTCCGCCGTGAGGAATCCCTGAACATTAAACGTCTGATTGAAATTGGCAGCTATCGTGGCAGAAGACATCGTATGGGTCTGCCTGTTCGTGGTCAAAACACTAAAAACAATGCCCGCACCCGTAAAGGTCCGAAACGTACTATTGCAGGCAAGAAGAAATAATTAGCGAGGGAGGGATAAACCAGTGGCTGGCAAGAAAGTTGTTCGCAACAAGAAAAAAGTTAGCAAAAACGTAATCAACGGTGTAGCACATATCCGCTCCACCTTCAATAATACTATCGTTACCATCGCTGATACCGAAGGTAATGTTCTGAGCTGGGCCTCCGCAGGCGGCCTCGGTTTCCGTGGCAGCCGTAAGAGCACCCCGTTCGCAGCCCAGTCTGCTGCTGAGACCGCAGCAAAGGTTGCAATCGAGCATGGCATGAAGACTGTTGAAGTCTACGTCAAGGGCCCCGGCGCTGGCCGTGAGTCCGCTATCCGTGCGCTGCAGGCTACCGGCCTGGAAGTCACCCTGATCAAGGACGTGACTCCCATCCCCCACAACGGCTGCCGTCCCCCGAAGCGCCGTCGTGTCTGATCGAAGGAGGAAATTGAATTATGGCAAAGAATACGCAGCCTATCGCAAAGCGTTGCAAGGCCCTGGGCATTTCTCCTGCGGTCATGGGCTATGCAAAGAAGAATACCACCCGCAACTCCAACGGCAACGTCCGCAAGAAGCAGTCTGAGTACGCATCTCAGCTGAAGGAGAAGCAGAAGGTCAAGTTCATCTACGGCGTTCTGGAGAAGCAGTTCCACAACGCTTACCTGAAGGCAGAGTCCCGCCCCGGCAAGACCGGTGAGAACCTGCTGCAGATCATGGAGTGCCGTCTGGACAACGTCGTGTTCCGTCTGGGCTTTGCTCAGACCCGCCGCGATGCTCGTCAGCTGGTGTCTCACGCTCACTTCACCGTCAACGGCAAGAAGGTCAACATCCCCTCTTACCAGGTGAAGGCCGGCGATGTGATCGAAGTGCGCGAGTCCAGCCGCAGCTCTGCAAAGTTTGCAAAGCTGACCGGTGCCGAGGCTCCCGTCGTGGCTCTGCCCGCATGGCTGAACCGCGAGACCGGTTCTCTGAAGGGCGTTGTCGCTAAGCTGCCCGAGCGCAGCGATATCGACTACGAAGTCGCAGAGCACCTCATCGTCGAGCTGTACTCCAAGTAATCCATTAAGAAGGCAGTGCCTTCCTTTTGGATGGTACGCTTTCGCATTCTTTTTTTGAAAGAATTCAATAATGGGCCGGTGGAAACACCGGTTTGACAAGGAGGGCATAGATATGATGGAGATTGAACGTCCCAAGATCGAAACGGCAAGCCTGTCCCCGGACGGCCGCTACGGCAAATTCGTGGCAGAACCTCTGGAGCGTGGCTTTGGCATCACACTGGGCAATAGCCTGCGTCGTGTGCTTCTTTCCTCTCTGCCCGGTGTCGCCGTGACCAGCGTCAAGATCGACGGCGTGGTTCACGAGTTCTCCACCATTGAGGGCGTCAAGGAAGACGTTACCGAAATTGTCCTGAACCTGAAGGGTATCGCTGCAAAGCTGTACACCGATGGTCCGAAGACAGTGCGTGTTGAGGCAGTTGGTCCCTGTGAGGTCACTGCTGACAACATCAAGCAGGGCGACGACATCGAAATTCTGAACCCTGAGTGGCACATTGCAACTCTGGGCGAGGGTGCCAAGCTCGTTATGGAGCTGACTTTCGACAAGGGTCGCGGCTATGTGCCCGCAGAGCGCAACAAACAGGCTATCATCGAGAAGAACGATATCAACACCCTTCCCGTTGACAGCATTTACACCCCTGTGCTCAAGGTGAATTATAACGTCGAGAGCACCCGTGTTGGACAGGCCATTGATTACGACAAGCTGACCATCGAGGTTTGGACCGATGGCACGATCAACGCACAGGAAGCCGTTTCTCTGGCTGCCCGTGTGCTGACCGAGCACCTGAACCTGTTCGTCAACCTGTCGGACGAGGCCGCCGGCGCTGAGATCATGGTAGAGAAGACCAACGACGACAAGGAGAAGGCTCTGGAGATGACCATCGAAGAGCTGGATCTGAGCGTGCGTTCCTTCAACTGCCTGAAGCGCGCAGGGATCAACACGGTGGAAGATCTGGTCAGCAAGAGCGAGGACGAGATGATGAAGGTCCGTAACCTCGGTCGCAAGAGCCTGGAGGAAGTCATGGCTAAGCTGGACTCCCTTGGCTTCAAGCTGAACACGGATGACGAATAACTAAAATAATTTAAGGAGTGAAACGGGATGCCCGGTACCAGAAAGCTCGGTAGAACCAGCGACAGCCGCAACGCTATGATGCGCGCTATGGTTACCTACCTGTTAGAGAATGGCAAGATTGAGACCACTGTCACTCGCGCTAAGGACGTTCGTTCCATGGCCGAGAAGATGATCAGCCTTGGCAAGGCCAGCGACCTGCACACCAAGCGTCAGGTCTACGCCTACATCACCAAGGAAGATGTTGCAAAGAAGCTGTTTGATGAGATCAGCCCCAAGTACGCTGACCGCAACGGCGGCTACACCCGCATCATCAAGATCGGCGCTCGCCGCGGCGATGCAGCTGAGATGGCAGTTCTGGAGCTCGTCTGATCCTGCTCTGACTGTTTGATACAGTAACAAGAGAAACCATTGCACAGCTTTTGTGCAGTGGTTTCTTTTTTGTTATAGGGGGTTACCCCCTCAGTCGCGGCGCGCATTCAAAATCGTCCCACGCGCAAGCTTGCCGGATATGTCCCACCCCCTTTTTTGTGTCAGCAAAGTGTGGTATACTGAAAATAGCATTTTATGCCCGGAAGGAGGTTGACCGGTATGAACAGAATCCGCAGGCTGCGGCTGGTGCTGTGCACGCTGCTGTGCTTTGTGCTGTGCAGCTGCCAGACCGTGCTGCCGGCCAACGAAAAGGCACAGGTAGAGGAACTGCTGCGTGCCCCGAAGCTTTCCGGCGATTATGGCGCGCTGCAAACTGCCCTGAACGACTGGCTGGGGGAGAGCGCCCAGCTGAAATATCCCATTCAGGGCGAGCTGCTTTCCCCCTTTGTGCTGCAGGACCTGGATGGTGACGGTCAGCAGGATGCGGCGGTGCTGTATACCACCGCCCAGACCGCCAACGTCTGCGTAGCCATTTTGCAGCGGGACGACACCGGAAGCTGGCAGGTGCGCCAGAGCGTGGAGGGCCTTGCCGAAACGGTGGAAAACGTCAGTCTTGCCCAATTGCAGGATACGGACAGCTGCCAGCTGGTGGTGGGCTATACCGCTGCCCAGAATGACCACTATCTGGCGGTGTACTCCTATCAGAAGGGCACCCTGTCCACCATTCTGGAGCAGCAGTACGAGCAGTATCTGGTGGAAAATATCACCGGCGGCAGTAGTCAGGATCTGATCCTGATGTCCACGCAGGAGGACGGCAGTGTGCAGATCGAACTTCTGACCGCAGACCGCGAGGGCAGCTTCCGGCAGGTGGCGGTCAACGGCCTTTCCGCAGATAAATTTTCCGGCTGCGCCTCGGTGGCGGCGGGCGCGGGCGCGGACGGGCGGCACTATCTGGTGCTGGACGGCTGGACTGGCATTTCCGGCAACAATCTGGCCTCGGTGCTGCTGTGCTACGACGAGACTAGCCAGCAGATGGTGCCCGCCACACGGATCAGCAGCCAGCGGCTGTATAACGCCTCTTTGCGCAACGTGCCCACGCTGGTCAGCCGGGACCTGGACGGGGACGGCATTGTGGAGATCCCTACTCAGCCGGACGAGGCGAGTCTGCTGAACCTGAGCCAGAGCCGCCGCATGGACTTTATCGTCTGGATGGACTACACCAGCAGCCAACCGGAAAAAAGCTTTGGCCTGCTGGACGAGGAGACCAACTGCTATATCGAACTGCCCGCCGAGTGGGAGGGCAACCTGAAGCTGACCGACAGCGAGGAATATGACAACGCAGTGGAACTGCGCACGGTGGACGAGGATCAGCTGGTGCTGACGGTACGGCTGGCAAGGACCTCGGCCAACTCCACCGGCTGGACCCGGCTGGGCGTGGTAGCGTCCCGTCAGGTGCAGGCCAGAATGGGCCCGGACGTTTTGCTTTCTGACACGAACTACCGCCTTTCCAAGGCATTGTATCTGCTGAATTAAGGAATGGAGGATGCTGCATGGTACGAGTGCTTGTTGTAGAAGATGAAGCCAATATCCGCGATATGATCGCCCTGAACCTGCGCCATGCGGGGATGGAGGTGGTGGAGGCCGAAAGCGCCGAAGCCGCCCTGCCGCTGCTGGCACAGAAGCCCGGCTGTGATGCCGCCATTCTGGACGTGATGCTGCCGGGCATGAACGGGTTCTCGCTGTGCGAGACCATCCGCCGCACCGACCAGCAGATCGGCATCATCATCCTCAGCGCCAAGGGGCAGGAGCAGGATAAGATCCGCGGTTTGTCCATCGGCGCAGACGATTATATGACCAAGCCTTTCAGCGTCAGCGAGCTGCTGGCGCGTGTGGAGGCGCTGTGCCGCCGGGTGATCCGCACCAAGGAGGAGGACAGCAACGGGAACACCCCACTGGGCACGTTGACCAGCGGCGAGTTCGTGCTGGACGAGAACCGCCGCGTGCTGCTGAAAGCCGGTCAGCCCATTGAGCTGACACAGGTGGAGTTCCAGATCATGGAGCTGTTCTTCCGCAACCCGGGCACCGCGTTGGTGCGCGAAAAAATCCTGAAAGGCGTCTGGGGCGAGAACTACTTCGGCGACGTAAAGATCGTGGATGTGAACATCCGCCGCCTGCGCATGAAGGTGGAGGACGAGCCCAGCCACCCCACCCACATCATGACCGTGTGGGGCTATGGCTACCGGTGGGAAGAATAAAAATGTGATTCAGAAAAGTCCTACGGACTTTCCTGAATCACAAAAAAATATCTTTTTATTATCGATACTCACCGAAAGGAGGACACTGTTATGCGAAGCGGTATCACCCGCCGCTGGCTGCGGGGCAACCTGCTTATCACCGTACTGGTGGTGCTGCTGGCCGAGGCAATGTTTTTGTACAGCTATACCCGCAGCTACTACGGCAGTGTGCAGCAGATCATGTACCGGCGGTTCTCCTCGGTGACCGGTCAGCTGAAAATGTATACCGGCGATACCGCCCAGAGCGCCGCTGCCAGCCGCAGTCTGGCGCTGCGGCGCATGGTGGAGCAGTTTGCCGATAAGGATAAATACGAGTTCATGCTGCTGGACAGTTACGGCGGCGTCATTGCCTCCTCCAGCGGTACGGACGCGGAGGGCATCGTCAGCAGTAAGGACTTTGAACAGGCGCTCAACGGCCCGGACGGTCTGGGCGTGGCGGTGTACCGCACCCAGTCTGGCGAGGTAGTCATGGCGGCCTGCTCGCTGGTGCCCTACGACGCCGAGGACGTGGCCGCGCTGCGGCTGGTCACCAGTCTGGCGCTGGTGGAGCGGCAGGTCAAAAACGCCATCATCATCAGTGTGTTCCTTGCGGTGGCGATCTTGCTGTTTACGATCATGTCCGGGCTGTACTTTGTGCGGGGCATCGTGGTGCCGCTGGGGCAGGTGGAGCGGATCGCCGCCAGCATCGCCCGGGGAGAACTGGATGTTCGCCTGCCCGTGACCGGTGACGAGCGGGACGAGGTGGACCGCCTGCGCGGCACCATCAATCAGATGGCCGAGGGACTGGAAGAGACCGAGAAGATGAAGAACGAGTTCATCAGCTCGGTGTCCCACGAGCTGCGCACTCCGCTTACCTCCATCCGGGGCTGGGTGGAGACCCTGATGACCTTGGATGACCCCGCCGACGAGAACTATCGCAAGGGGCTGGAGATCATCAATAACGAGACCGGGCGGCTGAACAATATGGTAGAGGAGCTGCTGGATTTCAGCCGCTTGCAGAACGGACGCATCCGCATGGAGTGCCGCCCGCTGGACTTGGTGGCAGAACTGACCGATGCGGTGCTCTTCTGTGAGGCGCGCATCCGGCAGGAGGGGCTGCTGCTCCACTACACCGAGCCGGAGGAGATGATCCCTGTCTACGCCGACCCGGACCGTCTGCGGCAGGTGTTCATCAATATTCTGGATAACGCCATCAAATACTCTGCCCCCGGCGGGCGCATCACGGTCAAACTGTGGGCAGGGGAGTACAAGGCCTTTGTGGAGATTATCGATCAGGGACGCGGCATCCCGCCGGAGGATCTGGAAAACGTAAAAACCAAGTTCTACAAGGGCAGCAACTCGGTGCGCGGCAGCGGCATCGGTCTGGCGCTGGTGGATTCCATCATGACCGCGCTGGACGGCACGCTGGATATCAAGAGCACCCTCGGGCGCGGCACCGTGGTCACCTTGGGTCTGCCGCTGTACCACAAGGCGTGAGCAGCGCCCAAAACACAGATTTTGTCACATTTGTGTGCTAAAATGAGCTTTGCCCGGGCATAGCCCCGGATAAAATACAAAAAAACCGTCCTATGCCGCAAGCGGCAGGGGCGGATATCGGGAGAAGCCAATGAATCAACCTAAAAAGGAACGCTTTAAGACCAGCGTAGGCGGGCAGGCACTGATGGAGGGCATCATGATGCGCGGCCCCAAACAGATGTGCTGCGCCGTGCGCAAGCCGGACGGTACCATTGAGACCAAGCTCGACCCCACCCCCGCCCACGGGGTATGGATGAAGATCCCGCTGGTGCGCGGTGCCATTGCCATGATCGAAAGCATGATCGTGGGCTACCGCTACATGATGTACTCGGCACAGGTGAGCATGGGGGACGACTACGACCCCGCCGAGGAGGAGACTGCCTTTGAAAAATGGGTGGGGGAGCATCTGGGCGAAAAAGCCGAGAATGCGCTGATGACCGTTGCGGCGGTGCTGGGCGGTCTGCTGGCGATTTTGCTGTTCACTGTGCTGCCCACCTTCCTTGTGGGCGGGGTGAACCGTCTGCTGCCGCTGGGGCGCTGGGGCAAGGTGGTGCTGGAAGCCGTGCTGAAGGTGGCCATTTTCCTGACCTATATGGTGGGCATCTCCAAAATGAAGGAGATCCACCGCGTGTTTGAGTACCACGGTGCAGAGCATAAGACCATTGCCTGCTACGAAGCGGGCGACCCGCTGACCGTGGAGAACGTGCGCAAGTATACCCGCTTCCACCCCCGCTGCGGCACCAGCTTCCTCATTCTGGTGGTCATCGTCAGCGTGTTTTTGTACAGCGTGCTGCCGTGGGGCAGCATCGGTCTGCGGGTGGTGTGCAAGCTGCTGCTGCTGCCGCTGGTCATGGGCATCAGCTACGAGCTGCTCAAGTGGTGCGGCCGGTCGGATAACATCGCCACCCGCATCATCCGGCAGCCGGGCATCTGGGTGCAGCACCTCACCGTCTTTGAGCCGGACGACAGTATGATCGAGGTGGCCATTGCAGCCATCACCCCCGTGCTGCCTGAAAACCCGGAGGAGGGCAAATGGTAAGCGAAGCAATGCTCCCCCGCGCAGCGGTGCGGGAGGTGGAGCAGCGGTTGACCGCCGCAGGCTGCCCGGACGCGGATTTTGACGCGCGGGAGCTGTTCCGGCTGGCGACCGGGCGGGACGTGCGCCTTTCCGACCGTCCGCTGACCGCAGAGCAGGCGGCGGCGCTGGAAGTACTCTGCACCCGCCGCGCCGCGCGGGAACCGCTGCAGTACCTCTGCGGCAGCTGGAGCTTTTTAGACTTTGAGTTGGCGGTGGGCCCCGGGGTGCTCTGCCCCCGGGCAGATACCGAGGTGGTGGCACAGGCCGCCGCCGAGACCCTTGCGGGCATCGCAGCGCCCCGGGTGCTGGACCTCTGCGCCGGAACAGGCTGTCTGGGGCTGGGGGTCAAGCGCTTTTGCCCCGCCGCGCAGGTGACCTGCGTGGAAAAAAGCCCTGCGGCCTTTGCCTATCTGGAAAAGAATGCCCGCTGCGCCCTGACCGGGCAGGGCAGACAGACCGAGAATGTGTTGGAACCCTCTGCGCTTGAGCAGGCAAATGTCCCGGCCTTTGATTGGGGCCCGTCGCTGAACGCGCTGCGGGCAAACCAAAAGTCTGCCTACGCGGTGCAGCCGGTGCAGGGCGACCTGTTCACCTACTGGGAAACGCTGCCGGAGGGGCAGCTGGAGCTCATCGTCTCCAACCCGCCCTACCTGACCGCCGCCGAGATGGAGCAGCTGCAGCCCGAGGTGGCACAGGAGCCTGCCATGGCGTTGGAAGCCGGGGAGGACGGCCTTGTGTTCTACCGTGCGCTGGCGCAGCACTACAAAAACGCGCTGTGCCCCGGCGGGGCGCTGGTACTGGAGATCGGCTGGCAGCAACGGGAAGCCGTAACCGCCCTGCTGGCAGAGAACGGCTGGGCAGAGATCCGCTGCATTCAGGACTTTGGCGGCAACGACCGCTGCGTGACTGCCCGCCGCCCAAAATAAATTGGAAAAAACAAACAACTTCTTGTTGTAATATTTTGATTTTGTGTTATACTAAGAAGGAAAGCGAAGGACGGTCCGCCCTCTGCGGGCCCAAAGGATAAAAGGAGCAGCAGGCTATGGCAAAAAATCAGAACAACAACGTTGCACCGGCCACCCAAAAGACCGAGCCGGAAGCCAAGAAGGACGCGCTGGCTACGGCGCTGGCGCAGATCGAAAAGCAGTTCGGCAAGGGTGCCGTCATGAAGCTGGGCGACAACGCCTCCATGCAGGTGGATGCCATCTCTACTGGCAGTCTGGGGCTGGATCTGGCGCTGGGCGTGGGCGGTGTGCCGCGCGGCCGCATCATCGAGGTGTACGGCCCGGAATCCAGCGGTAAGACCACGCTGGCGCTGCACATCCTTGCCGAAGCCCAGAAGAAGGGCGGCGAGGTGGCCTTTATCGACGTTGAGCACGCACTGGACCCCACCTATGCCGAGGCGCTGGGCGTGGACATCAACAACCTGCTGGTCAGCCAGCCGGACACCGGCGAGCAGGCCATGGAGATCTGCGAAGCGCTGGTGCGCTCCGGTGCCATTGATGCCATCGTAGTGGACTCGGTAGCCGCCATGGTGCCCCGCGCCGAGATCGAGGGCGAGATGGGCGACAGCCATGTGGGCCTGCAGGCACGTCTGATGAGTCAGGCCATGCGCAAGCTGACCAGCGTCATCGGCAAGACCAACACGGTCTGCGTGTTCATCAACCAGCTGCGTGAGAAGGTGGGCGTCATGTACGGCAACCCGGAGGTGACCACCGGCGGCCGTGCCCTGAAGTACTACGCCTCGGTGCGTATCGACATCCGCCGCGTGGAGGGTCTGAAGGACTCCTCCGGTCAGTTCATCGGCAACCACACCCGCGCCAAGATCGTGAAGAACAAGGTGGCTCCGCCGTTCCGTGAGGCCGAGTTCGACATCATGTTCGGTGAGGGCATCTCCAAAATGAGCGAGCTCATCGATGTGGGTGTCAAGCTGGGCATCGTGCAGAAGAGCGGCGCATGGTTCAACTACGGCGATATCCGTCTGGGTCAGGGCCGCGACAACGCCAAGCAGTTCCTGAAGGATAACCCCGAGATCGCCAATGACATCGAGGGTCAGATCCGCGCCAACGCCGATAAGCTGTACGCCACCCGCCGCCCGGTCGGCCGCACTGTTGCCGCAGCGGAAAAGCCCGCCGACCCCGCCGCCGCAAAGGAGCCGGTGGTCAAGGCACCCACCCGCAGCAGCGAGAGTGAGCTGGATATCATGGTGGAGGACTAAATGGCCTTCTATTGCCGCCGACCCCGCCCGGATGCGGAAAAGTGCGCCGACCCCGCCAAGGCGCGGGCGAGCGCGCTGGAAACGCTGGCCGGGCAGGAGGTCTCTGCCAATATGCTGTATGAGCGGCTG
>ENA-OPDE01000659-OPDE01000659.1-human-gut-metagenome-genome-assembly--contig:-NODE-659-length-15816-cov-3.147516_pt1 | contig 15816 bp, 14 predicted proteins | sample MGYA00241261_ERZ501502 | MGnify/ENA primary metagenome ERZ501502 (study PRJEB25962, sample SAMEA2042450) | human gut metagenome | biome: human gut; feature: human-associated habitat; material: faeces... | reverse complement strand
CTACACGACGTTTCATACCACCAGATAGTTGTGCAATTTTTTTTCGCTTCACATCAGAAAGGGTAAGAATATCCAACAGATAGTTGATTTTCTTTGTGGTTTCTCTGAGCGGCACATCCTTTAGTGCAGCAACATATTCCAGATAGTCTTTGACCGTAAAATCGCGGGAATAGCCAAAATCTTGTGGCAAAAAGCCAAAGATATTGCGATAATCTGCTCCCATTTTATGAATGTCTTTCCCATCCAAAGATATACGACCACTACTAGGTGTCATAATGTCTGCAAGTATTCGCATGAGAGTGGTTTTTCCAGCCCCATTTGCCCCCAATAATCCCCATACGCCAGTTGTTAATGTAAGGCTGACATCATCGACTGCAGTTTTATCTTTGAACTGTTTGCTGATGTGTTCAATCTTTAATTCCATAGGTGTACTCCTTTCTCTTAAACAAAAAACTGTCCTTGTTCAGTAACTATTGTACCGAACAAAAACAGTTTAATCTCAAAGATATGGAACAAAATCTCCTAAGAAATTCCTAAGATTTTACTTCTAAATGCCTAATCAGAAATGGGAAGCATAATCACAAAAGACACCATCTCATTTTCGCTAAACGCAGTAATGGTTCCACCATGTAATCGTATAATTTCCTCTGCAATCGACAGTCCTAATCCTGCACCGCCTGTATCAGAAAGGCGGGCTTCATCCAAGCGATTGAATTTTTCAAATATGCCAGAAATTTGTTCAGGTTCAATAGTCCGTCCATGATTTTCAAAGTTTATTTGAACGCTATTACCACAACGCTTTGCAGTTATAATAATCTCTGTATTAGGATAGCTGTATGCCGCTGCATTTTTCAAAAGATTACTAAAAACCCTTGCCAGCTTTTCCGGATCAGCATATACAACTAAATCATCATCAACCGTAAAAGCAGCCGAATTGCCTTTTGCAGATAAAGAGGGATATATTTCATCAACTACCTGTGCCAACAAACACTGTAAGTCTACCTTTTCTTTCTTTAACGAGACAGTGTGTGCATTATATTTTGTAATTTCAAACAATTCATTGATAAGCTTTTCAAGTCGTTCAGCCTTACTTAATGCAATTTGAACATATTTTTCTTTCTGTTTTTCAGGCATATCCGGTGCTTCGTGGAGTAAACTTAAATATCCAATCACTGTTGTTAGGGGAGTGCGTATATCGTGGGCCAGATACATAACAATTTCATTTTTCCTATCCTCAGCTTCTTTTGCTACCTGTTTGCTTAACAACACAGACAGTTTAATCTGGTTAAGTTGTTCCTCTAATTCTTTAAGGGGATCAGACAATGCTACAGAATGATCATTCTGCTCATAAACTGTCTGTGTTGCGGAAATAACTTCATCCAAATATCCCCATGGTTTTTTCCAGAAGTAATTAAATATACATACAAAACCAATGATTAGATAGAAAATAAAAATCATATCTATACGCCAGTATAGCCATGATAAAATTTTGCTATCGAATTTCGGAAAAATGAATTGTGCCAAAATTTCCAGTCCTATACCAGTTACAGTATATAAAAATAGTACTAAATATAATTGTACTCCAAGCCGCTTTTCCGTAGTAAGTTGCTTTTTTTTCATAAGCACGCCTCCAATCAATTTAAAAATAAAAGAAGTGCCAACAGACCGATTATGAAGGTGCTCACAATTACAGCAATAACCAAAAATAATTTATCTGCTTTTTCTCGACTTTTTAGCAATCGAGCCACAATAGAATATAAAGCAATACCCAAAAGACCGCCTGCTGTGTTAGTAATCAGGTCGGTAATATCAGAACTACCAATAGCAAGTATATACTGTGTAATTTCCAGCAATAGACTTATTCCAGCAATTATCAATAATTTCAAATAGGATTTGCTCTTAAACAAAAGCATTTGCAGATATATGCCCATTGGGACAAAAATCAATAAATTTTCAAGAACTTCTTTTATGTGAAAATCTACTCCAATCTCTTTATCGTAATAAAATGGAATAATATTTATCTTTCTTACAGTGTCTAAATCATTGATATTGAATTGCAGCTTAAATAATATTATCCAAACCAAAAGTGCCAGATAAATCAAAAAAAGAACTGACACCCCAAATTTTCGCTTTCTTTTCATGGGTTCTCCTTTCAGATTTTATAACCTACTCCCCAAATTGTTTTGATATATTTCGGGGTATCAGAAGTATCTTTTAATTTTTCACGCAAATGTCGGATATGCACTGTGATAGTGCTGCTATTTTTTGAATAATATTCCTCTTTCCATACTGCATGAAATAAATATTCAATGCTTACAACCGTCCCGGCATTTTCCAACAAAACATTAAGAATTGAAAACTCGGTCGGAGTCAGCGACACATTCTCACCATCCAATAGACATTCATGTGTCTGCACGTTCAATCGTAATTTATTGTATGAAAGTTCTGGGTTTATTCCTTCTTCACTTGTAACGGATGAATATTTTTTGTAGCGTCGTAGCTGGGCTTTTACTCTGGCAACCACTTCCAAAGGACGAAATGGCTTTGTCACATAATCATCGGCACCTAATGTAAGTCCAGTAATTTTATCTGTTTCCTCAATTTTGGCAGTTAGCATAATAATGGGGTAAGTATATTTTTCACGAATACGCTGACATAAGGAAAAACCATTTATATCCGGGAGCATAATATCAAGAATAGCAAGATCTATATCGCCCTTTTCAATACAAGGTATTGCATCTTTAGCACAGTAATATTTATAAACAATGTAATTTTCATTTTGCAAATAAACTTCCAGTAAATTTGCTATATCCTTCTCATCATCTATAACTAATATTTTTTCGCACATACCATCATCACCCTCTTTCCATAATTTGAATTATAACAAATTTCCTTTATTTATTCATTATGATTTTCATTAAAAACTATTAAGATTTTCATAAGAACTTTTATATATACAAACACTTCTGCCTTTTCGTGCTATTTAATTATAATCCTATTAAGAATTCTTGATATCGTTATATAAAGCTCTATTACTTACCAGATGTTTTTTGTACAAGTCAACATCTATCTTAATTTCCTCTATAATTTTTTCTCTATCTTGTTATCCCATGTCCATTATCTTTCAAAGCAATTTTATGCTGACTGTCAGCCGCGGCATCCTTCTAAAATTGATTTTTAAGCTAAAAGGTATAAAAGCAAGCTAAAGTTTTCCCTTTCTTTTCTCAATATTATGTGTTAGTGATTTCATGAGATGTCACAAGATTGCTCACATCAGTTGACGCTCGTTTGGTTAACTTTCTGTCACCAGTCAGTTAGGCAATACCGCCTGTTTCCAGGCGGTACCTGCTTTATGAAGTTACCATCCTAAGCATCTCGTGTTCCACAACGAACTTGATCATATAATCATCGATCAATCGTTTCTGATTTTGAAACGCATACATCAAAGCTTTTTCACAGACACGGTTGATCATCCGTGGGATTCCTGCAGATGCCTTATGGATCTCATCCAATGCCTTGGTTGTAAATATCTCTTGCTTACATCCTGTACAGTGCATATCGATGCGTTGACGGATGACTAACTGTTTCTTCACACGCTTTCCTTTTGTATGCTGATGGCAGTATACAGGTTAATTCAGAGACAGGCAAGTAAATCAGTTGTTTGATGATTCATGAGGTCAACAACAATTATGGTATCTTTGTATTCCGAAAAAATATTCTGCATCTTTTCCTCCCACAACAGTCTTTTCTATATTTCTGTACAGTTTTACCATTTTAAATAAAAAACGCGGAAACAATAATATTTTATCATTCCCGCTAATTTTTCTCTTTTTCAACTTTATACTTTATGATGCCGATACATTGTGATATAAAAACGGTCAACGCTGTCAACGCAATCAAGGATAAATATTTTTTCATACCTAAAGCTGTACAACAGCCAGCAGCAATGAAAATAGCTCCTAGTATTTTACCTGTTACTTTTCGGCAATGTTCCTTTTCTTCTTTTTTCAACTCATGGTTAATGTTTTCTACAGGAGAAAGTTTCCATATACAAATGGAACTGACCAAAATAATCCCCCAAGCCACAAACAGCTCTAATGGATATTTGTTATTAATTTGCAAAATCATAACTTGAACAGTAACAGAGCATATAAAACAAGCCTTAAAGCTATTCAGATGTACACCACCAGCATAGGTTCTTAAAAACATAAAAACACCTGTAGACACAAGGAATTCTGGGATTGTATGCAAGTATATCGCTATACTCATACAGACGAATAGGCAAATTAACATCTCTAATCCAATCTGAAATCCATATTGATATACTGCATACAATTCCTCTGAAACTGCACCGGCATCAATAACGTATCTTGTTATTTTTTCCGATAATCTTCCCATGAAATTAAAGTTTCTTCATTTTTTTCAATGCTGCTGGCATCTTTGGCTGATGATAAATATAACAGCAAGCACTGTCCGCTGACATTTTACCAAGTTTCAGAGATAAATTTGCTAATACTTTTGCTGGCTGATTTTTTAAATTTTTAGATTTCATAATTAAAATCTCCTTTCATTTGTTTACCAATACATTACTACAAAAAATCTCCCATTCGGTTCTCTTGTAAAAAAACCGAGTATTGATGTAATTTTTCCCAAAAAGGCAGCAAAAAAGAAGCAATGTTTCTCCGGTTCTTTCTCAACATTGCCTCTTTTTTGCTGATGTATGTTTTTTTATATACCAATTCCATAAAATCAGGTTCTCTATCTTTTTCTTATATTTTCGTGTGTTATCTATTGTTTCTATATAATCGTAAGCTCCTGCTTTCAGTATAGAAAAAATATCCTGTATTGATCCCCCTTCGCTAATAGCAAGAATAGGCGTTAAATGCCCCAAACTCCCTTTTATTTTTATAATAGCCGCAAATGCCCTTTCCCTCTCTATTATCTCTTTAGTAAAATGGAAAATCACAACATCTGCCGTTGGATATCTATTGTTTTCCAACTGTTGATAAGTACACCATTTTAATTGGTGTTTTTTCCCAATAATCCTTTCAGTACTGTTATACAGTTTCTCATCATCACTAAACAGCAATATTTTCACGCTATCCATATATCAGTCCCCATACCGCATACCAAATTTATCTTTCCATTTTACCATTCTTTCCTTTCTCATTATTTTTTATGTAATTATTTCGAGTGTTCATGTAATTATTCCTGCACATTACTATATAAGACTATCCGAATTTTAAATTTTCCTGGTTCTGAATCCTCTATTACCACTGATCCATGATATTTTGCTACTGCCCGATACACAGAGGCTAAACCTACTCCATGATTTTCTGCATCTGACTTTGTAGATTTCAAGCGGTTATCTCTTGTTTTTAACAGCTTCCCTTTATAACTATTGTCTACGAACAATAATAGATTATTTTTATCAAATTTCATTTTGACATTTATATATCTATTTTCTTCAACCTTCTCTGCTGCTTCCACTGCATTTTCCAGTAAATTTCCCAATATCAGACTCAGATCAGCTCCTTTAAAAGGCATTATCATCGGAATACAAATATCCGTTTTAAAAATTATTCTTTTGTTTTGGGCAGTTACATACCAATATCCAATAAGTGAATCAATCACAATATTCCCACTATTCGATATTGAGGCAATCACCATACCGCCCTCTCCCATAATTTCTTCAATAAAACCTGTCATTTTTTCATATTCTTTATTTTCTGCATAAGCAAGAATGGAAATAAGATTATTCTTCATATTGTGTTTTATATCCCGCAACTGCAACATTGAAAGTTCTCTTTCTTGCTGATGACGTTCGCATAATTCCAGTTGCTGTTCATATACTGCTGCCATTCTCCTTAACCGCAAATCATCAGCCAACTTCATATAGACATAAAATATCAATATGTTCATACCAAGTAAAATAAGTACAGTAAATGTAGAGTTTATACGAGTACGTCCATTATTATTTGCAAATCCAAGCATAAATATATTGTTCATGATATAAATGCTTCCTGTTGGGATCAACACAAGTAAAATACTGTATCTGACCGGCAATTCCTTAATATCATCATCTGTGAACACTTTCTTTAATGCAAGAATTACTGCATTAAAAAATATTTTTGAAACGAAAGAGCCTACTTGGCGAACTGCAGCATATTGAGGGCAGTATGTTAGCAAAATATAGTTGCACAGGGTTTCCATCAACATCCAAATCGCATTAAAGGTAATTACAAATACACCTTTGTTCCACCATCTACCTTCATAAGTCATCATAACTGCCAAAAACGTAAACATAATCGTCACAGCAATATTGATGTAGGCAGGAAAACTAATAATCGTTGTTATTCCAAATTGCCAAATCACGAACAGCGTTATACCGATCACCGACAAATACCTTTTTCTCTTACGAGCAAAAAATATATCGAAATAAAAAAAGAATAAATATACTGCCCAAAGGCAAAGCAATATATCTATCCCACACATTAATACCCTATTCGTCCACATAAAACGTATCCTCCATAGAACAATATTGTTCACTAATTATCTTTCTCCGGTCTTCACTGATTGAAATTTTTTGTCCATTATCCATTACTACAGAATCATAAGATTGTCCGGATATATGTTTATAATTCACCAGAAAAGACTGATGAACTCGCAAAAAAGAAATTTTACATGTTTTAAGGGTTTCTTCAATCTCATTAAGTTTTCCGTACAGTCAAGGATTTCTTGTTCCGTTACAATAAATATTTTTCGTTTGTTGCTTTCAAAATATAAAATATCCTTGATTGGTACTTTATGATTCATACGTTGATAACTATAGCGAAAATAAAAATCTTCACTATTAATGTCTTCATATACCGACTTAAAGCACTTTTCCATTATTTTATCTGTTACAGGTTTTACAAGAAACTGAAACGGTCTTACCTCAAAGGATTCCCTCATATAACTTTCATGGCTCGTAACATAAATAATTCGCACATTTTTATCGTATGTTCTAATTCTTCTAGCTGCCGAAATACCATCTTCTTTATCCATTTCTATATCCAGATAAATAACATCATACCTCTCACCTGCTGCGATAGCATCTGCTAAACTCTTTCCATTCCAGAATACTTCTATTTCAGTATCAACAAAATTTCTTTTAGCTATATCCTGGAGAAGTCTTTCGATTTTTCCAGTTATTTGAATATCATCATCACAAATTGCTATATTTAACATTCACTCCACTCTCTTCTGCATGTTTGCTGATTTTTTCTTCTCACTCGTTTTTTTTACTATTTGTATAATTGACCAAATCATCTCCTGATCACATGGATCTAACTCTTTATACACTTCCACTAAATCGTAATATTCGTCTAGTACTTCGTTCATTTTCATCTGCCCATTCAAATCTCTTTTTACATCTGAAACTCCCAGCAAATAATCTGTTGTTACATTGAAGTAAGCAGCAATCTTTTTCAGAATATCTACTTTTATTAACGTAACATCTCTTTCGTACTTACTCAACATTTGCTGTGTTATCCCTAATTCTACTGCAAGGATTTCCTGTATTAACCCTCTTTTCTCACGTAATTGTTTAATACGACTTTCCATAATTGCCTACCTCTTAATCATGTTGTACTATCATGCTACCCTATTTCATTCATAGCGATACAAATAATAGAAGTAATCAATTACGCAAAATATGCAAAATACGAAGACGAGCAGTGCAATCGCACTGCTCAAATCTTATTCATGTAGCCATATAAATGATGTTGTTGCGGAATATATTTCCTGATAAATAATATCCGCCATTTCACTTTCAGAAGCTTCTTTATTTTTTTCTCCTATTTCTCTTCCCACTTCATTGTTATGTAAGTCCATATCTCTATGTGCTGTTTTTGGATATCCGTCTGATTCTGTTCCTGTAACATCTTTGTCTTCATGAGCAGTTGCAAATAACTCTGCTCTTTCTTTTCCTATTAAAACAGTCATTTCAGCATTCCAAATTCCATGACGAAAAGCATCACTTCTATTTCCTAAACCATTTGTCCCAAATTTTGCCTCTGTCTGCGAAGTAGCAATATTTTTTGCTTTATTTACCTTTAGGGCATCAAAAGGATAACGAATACATAGTTTCTTTTCTGAATCTGTAAGCGCATTCCAAATATCTATAATCCCCCTTTCCACATCTTGATGATTGGCTTCCAAAAAAGACATGAGCATTTCTTCTGAATAATCTGGGTGAGTAGCCTTAATGTTCTGGATTTCTGCAATCAATTTTTCAAAATCCCTTTCTTCTGCACCAATCAAATCACTTCTTTGCTGGTCATTTTCGCTTGCCATAACAGAGAATGGAAAAGCCATTATCACCACCAGCATTAGGCTGAATACTTTAAATAGTTTCTTCATAGAATATACCTCCGATCTCATATTATGATTATATTTTACCATATTTAATGTACTATCCCATCTACATGTAATTTTTTCGATTCCCTGTGTAATAATTCCCATAGAGGCATTTTCAAAAAAAAGAATGGCAGTATTAAACAACCGCCATTCCACTCTTCATATACTTTTTACCACAGTAAAATGCAACCAAACCTGTATCTTCCAAATTTACCCATTTTTAGCATTTTCTATCTTTATTTCACTTCTATTTTTACTGTTCCTGAAAAATCATTACCTACAATCCCGATATAATTACTGCCATCTGGTAATGTTATTGTATTTTCATAAGTACCTGTTGTTTTTATTAAAGTTTTAGGTTCATTGCTACCAGAAATAATGAATATTTCAGCTTCTCCTTTTGTTATTTCTAGGTTACAAAACAATTCAACCTGCTTCCCTGCCGCTCTTTCTATTGTTGTTCCTCCAAAAAGATATTCTGTATCAGAAAATTTTTTGTACTCTGCTTGATATGTCCCCGTATAATAATCTTCCCCATAATCTCTTTTCCCTTGCAGGTTTATATCATTGGTTAATTGTACTTCTCCCACCTTTTCGACTACTGCATTATATTTTTCCAACACCTCCTCTTTTGAACACCCAGACAATAACAAGCAAAACATTAGAATAAAGAAACAACTTTTTTTCACTTATAACCACCCTTTCTTTGGTTTGACTTTTTTTGTTTTTGTACGAGTTTTTTTGTTCTCCTTTTCTTTCATTGTTGCGACTAAAATTACAGAAATAGCGACAATAATTATCAAGCTACATAAACACAATGGAAAACTCCATTGTACGGATGTATCATAACTTCTATACCCAATTAATCCCAGACTTGCAGTAATAGGATATATATTAGCCAATGTCATATTTCCTGCTGCAAACATACCTCCATATCCATACACAAAAGCAACAATGACACCTATCATAAAGCCGCCTGATAGTCTGCTTGTTATAACAATAATTGGTAATACCGCTAGATACAAAAGTAAATTTTCCAATGTTATTTGTACTAGCCCTTGGATTACCAAATTTACTGTAAATCCAGGAAAACCAACTATACACTCTGCAATTAACGTAAATATCGTACAAATAAGCCCAAATAATATTGATAACATTGCACATACAATAAGTTTTCCTACCAACAACTTTTTAAATGAAATTGGAATGGTAATAATATTCTTCAAAACATCGTCTTTTTCTTCCCGCGATATAATATATCCAGCAATCAAAGCTATGCACATTGGGAAAATCATTGACATATTATTTTTGATTACCTGCTCTATTAAGTATCGAAAATCCCATACAGATCCATCATTAGCCATAGAAGTAAAAAGTGTCAATAGAACAGAGAGTAGCATAAGAGCTATCCCCGCCCATATAATATGATAACGTTTTAATTTCAATAATTCTGTTTTTACAATAGTCCTCAATTTTATTCCCCCCTTTTCTTGTACAAACAGTCAATTAATAGTATTGAAATTCCTGCCATAATCCCAAGAATTAATATTACTTGAAAAGTTGAAGGAATTAATCCATTCATTTGTACAAGGTTCATATTAATTCCATGTCTTTTCATATCTCCAGCACTCCAAAATGTTGTAAGCGGCGTAGGAAGTAACCATAATATTGTCTTTGGTAATGCATCGAAAAGTGCTGTTGCACTCATATTTAAAACGCTATAAAAAATACATAATAAAACAGAGAAAACATAAGTACGACTAAAAAATACCACTATAACAATCAATGGTAATGTTCCTGCGGTAATAAATATTCCTGTTTCAACCGCCAGAAATATTTTGTATCCTAAACCGTATACATCTAACGTAAACATACCAACCAGAACTGTTGCTACCGTTGATGCTATGCAAAATACAACGCCTATAATAAATAGCACTATAATTTTTGCTGTAACTACTTGCGTACTGGATAGTGGGATTGTTTTAATATTTTTAAATGTATCATTATCACGATCAATAAAAAACAACATAGCAGCTACTACTCCGATAATACAGGGTAATAAAAATTGGATTCCATACCCCAATACCATATTAAATAGTCCGTCAAATGCGTCCGCTTTATCAATATATTGCTCCATCATAGCTGGTGTTGTCATTAAATAAGCCAATGGAAGCGGAAACATAAATGCAGCTAAAGTTACTAAAAGAATAAACTTTTTTCTTTTCAGTTTTTGAAATTCAACCTTAACTAATTTAAGCAATTCCTTCACCTCCGGTCACCCTTTTAAAATAATCTTCCAATGTTTCTTCGCATAAATGAACTTCTGTAATTTCCAATCCTTGCTTTACAAAAACATAAGTAATTTCTGATCTAGGGATTGTTGTATTATATAATTGAAGTCTATTTTTATCACATATTTGAAAATCATCACATTCAAATTCTTTTCTTAAAATTTCCGCTGCGCGCTGGCTATCCGATACCATAAAATTGACATAGCGACTATTTTTTTTCGCCAATTCTTTCATACTTTCTTCTTCAAGTAAAATTCCCTTATCAATAATCCCTATATCATCTGCCAGTAATTCTATCTCTGATAATATGTGACTAGAAATCAAAATAGTTTTTCCCTGAACATCACATAACTCTCTAATAAACGAACGTACCTCTGCAATACCTATAGGATCCAAACCATTAATAGGCTCATCTAATATCAGCAAATTGGGATTGTGCATAACTGCCAATGCAATGGCCAGTCGTTGTTTCATCCCAAGTGAATATTCCGCAAATAACTTTTTATCACGATAGGGCAAACCGACAACTTCCAAAGCATCTCTTACACACTTACTTTTATTTAATCCTCTAAGCTCCGCAAAAATACGAAGATTTTCAGTCCCAGTCAAATTAGGATAAAATCCTGGTGATTCTATTAAACTACCTATATGCGGTAAAATATCTTTACTATTGGTTTCCATACTTTTCCCAAATATTTTTATGTTTCCCGATGTCGGTTTTGTTAATCCTAACAGCATTTTCATTGTAGTCGTTTTTCCTGCTCCATTACGTCCCAACAGTCCATAAATTCTTCCTTTTTTCACATGCAAGTTCATTGCAGAAACACTCTTTTGCTCTCCATACTGTTTTGTTAAATTATTGGTTTGAATAATATATTCACTCATTTTTTTATACCTCCTTTTTTTATACTGTAATTATATACCAACTACATTGAGATTTCCTTGAAGTAACCTTGAGGTAACCTTGAGATTTTCCTCTTTCTCTATACTTCTTTTTCCACAAGATGTATAATAATTTAAACTATAAAATTTTAGGAGATAAAAATATATGTATGATAAATTTATACTTATCGTTGATGATGAACAAGAACTACTCACCCTTATTAAAACAATATTTGAAAGAGCAGGCTATACAAAAATAATGACCGCAACATCTGGAGAAATGGCTTTACAAATAATAAGAGAAACTCTACCTGACATGGTTATTCTTGATGTTATGTTACCTGGTATGGACGGATTTGAGGTATTGCAAGAAATCAGAGCCCTCAGTAAACTTCCGGTTCTTATGCTGACCGCCAAAGATGCAGCCGAAGATCGTTTTTCTGGTTTTGAATTGGGAGCAGATGATTATTTAATCAAACCATTTTTGCCTAAAGAACTATTGTTACGTGTTCAAGCTATTTTAAAAAGAAGTTATCCTACAGAGAAACGAATTATAGAATTAGAAAATTCTTTTATAGATATTGATAAGGCAGAAATACATCGTGAAAATAAAATTATTCCTTTGACTGCTAAAGAATACAATATATTATTAAAACTTGTAGATAATGCCAATCACATTGTAACAATAGGAACTCTTTGCCAAACTGCTTGTGGTGAAATGTGGCAAGGGTATGAAACTACCCTCATGACACACATTCGGCATCTTCGAGAAAAAATCGAAAAAAATCCTTCTTCTCCTGTTTCACTGCTAACAGTTAAGGGGCTAGGATATAAATTGCTAGTGAAAGGAGTAAAATAATGAAGCTTGCCAAGCGTTTTTTTAAAAAATATCTTCTTTCCACCCTTATTATATTGATTTTATTTTTTGTACTAAATATTATTTTAATATGTGGGACTTTACTCATGGCATGGAATAATTCTACTGATCCAGATATACCCGTCCAAACCATTAGCAAAAATATCACGCTCAATGTAGATGGAACAATTTCTTCTACTGATTATATAGAAAATATTCTAAAAAATAAAAGTGCCTGGGCGATGATTTTAAACGAACAAGGAAATGTCATTTGGGAAAAATTTTTACCCGAAGAATTGCCAAGAACCTATTCAAATTTACAAATAGCCAAGTTTAGTCGGTGGTACTTACAAGAATATCCTGTTTTTATCCAAGAACATTCTGCCGGCTTATTGGTTATCGGGTGCGAACCTAATAGTATAACAAAATACAATTTTTCAATAGATATTAATTATATTCACAGCCTAATAGTCGGTATCTTTTTAATGATTTGTTTTAATATATTACTGATATTTATATTATTCTGGCGTAATACACATAAAATAGAAAAATCTATAGTGCCAATCATTGACGGTATTGACTCTATTGCTCAGGGAAAACCCATTACCCTTTCAGAAACAGGTGAACTTTCAAGTATAAATGCTGAACTAAATAAGGCTGGAAAACATCTTCTACAAAAAGAACAGGCGCGTGCCGAATGGATTAATGGTGTTTCGCATGATGTCCGGACACCTCTTTCTATTATTTTGGGATATGCTTCTGAAATCGAAAAAAATGAAGATGCTTCGCAACCTGTACAACTACAAGCAAGTATAATTCGTAAACAAAGCGAAAAACTCCGTAGCCTAATCGCAGATTTAAATTTAACTTCAAGACTAGAATACTCTATGCAGCCTTTAATAAAAACCAGTTTTTCTCCTGTGGAAATTGCCCGCCAAGTAATCATTGGCTTTATGAATGGACCAATAGACAACAAATATTCTTTTGATTTTCATTCATCATCTGATACGATTCCAGTATTGATCAAAGGAGATACGGAACTTTTTTCAAGAATGCTAAGCAATCTAATTCAAAATTGTATTAATCATAATCCTCATGGTTGTGAAATAACAGTTGAAATTTTAAAAGAAAATGATACCTGTATTATTTCCGTCATTGATAATGGTGGCGGTATGACTTCTACACAAATAGAAAAAATGAATAGTGGTATTTTTCCTAATAATATGTACAATTCAAATGGGGAGTCTGTTCATGGATTTGGTCTAAAATTGGTTTACCAAATATTAACCGCCCATAACGGAAATATCAAATATGAAAATATACTTCCTCATGGCTTAAAGGTCATATTAGAGATACCTATTGAACATATTGATCCGTATGAAGAAAAGATCTCTTAAAAGAACAGGTGAAAGCCATTATCTGACTTTCACCTGTTCTTAATTATTTACACTATCATAATATGCGCCCTTTAACTGAAGTAGTTCCACATGTGTTCCGGATTCAATTATTTTTCCTTTTTCAACTACGTATATTGTATCAGCATCTTGTATGGCATTCAGTCTATGTGTAACTACAATCTGGGTAATATGTAGTTGTTTCAAATTATTACATATTCTTCGTTCTGTAAGAGGATCTAAGTTGCTTGTGGCTTCATCAAAAATAATAACTTCCGGTTTCAGTGCCAATGCTCTTGCTATAGCAATACGCTGTTTTTGTCCTCCTGAAATGTTCTGTCCATTTTCTCCCACAAATGTATTAAGTCCCAATGGGAATTTTTCTATATCATCTTTCAGTTCTACTAAATCTAAATAATGATATATTTCCTCATCTGTCAACGTATTTGTAATATCCACGTTTTCTCTAATTGTTCCATTCATTGCCATTGGAACCTGAGTAACTATGGCAAATATCCGATCTATATCCTCTTTGCATATTTGTTTTATATCTTCCCCGTTTACTAAAATTTGTCCTTGATAATGAGAAAAGACGTTCAATAATAATTTTGTAATTGTAGTCTTTCCACTTCCTGAACTTCCTACAAATGCTATCTTCTCCCCCTTTTTTAGCATCATACTAACATTCTCTACATCTGGCTTCGTGCTTCCATAGTAAGAAAATGTTACTTGCTGCATTTCCATAGACTCAAATGAATTAATATGCTGAGTACCATTTTTACGGTTAGATTTATAATTCATTAACTCTTTTAAACGAATCATTGTTTCCTTTAAAACATTAATTTGAGGTACCACCAAAGATAGAGTTTGAAATGGACCTGTAAAATATCCGGCAAGTGTGACAAAGGCTATTAACGTTCCTAATTCCAACCTATTATCACAAACCAAGTATCCTCCTATAACGTAAAGTATCAATGAAGAAGCTATTGAAAAAGCCCCCACCACCGACTCCATAATATCACTTATTTGTACACGCTCACGTAATCTCTTAATTAAATGCTTATAATCCTGTTTCAGACTATCACTCAGCATATTCTCTATTCTCATGCACCTTATTTGCTGGATATTAGTCAAAGTTTCTACCATTCGTGCCTGTAATGCACTCTGATCTGCAATATAATTTTTAACCTTTATTCTAGCTTTTTGATTTAAAATCATTACTATTGTTATCTGTATAACAGTCATTACTATTATAACTGCAAACAATGGTATTGACTGTGTTATCATCATTATTCCGCAAAAAACAGCAGTAACCACATCTATCACTGTTGAAATTAGAGCTGTTGATATAAATTCGTATATATCACTGACACTATTAAAGCGATTTTCAATATCTCCTGATGAATGGCTTTCAAAATAACTTAAATCAATATCAAATATTTTATTCAGCATTAAAAATATAGTATCTTTGTATATATTATTCTGTAAAATAAGTATTACCCTTTTTTTAGCTAAATTTGCAAGTAAATAACTTAATGCCACTGATAATATCAGTAACGCATATTTTACAAAATTGAAGCCTAATGTATCATACGTTATTTCATTGACTATTTTTTTTATAATGAGCGGTGGAATCAATATAATTCCCTGTGTAACCAACGTTAGAATACTTGCCAGAAATAATTTGCTTTTATTTATAGGTATAAGAAAAGACTCACGTTTCTCACGTTTATAATTCTTTTCTGTTGGTCGAACACATACAAGTACATCTAAAAAATTCTTTTTAATATATGAATAATCAACCTTTTCTTTTCCTTTTAAAGGATCTAAAAGTATATATTTCCCATATTTTTTCTCCGCAACTACAACATAATGATTTTCTTTTGAACACATGATAATCGGTAAACATTTTATCAAATTTTCTTCGGTTTCGTAGTTTCCATACGCCTTGAATGAAAAATTATGTTCTTCCGTAATTTCTTTCATTTTTGCT
>ENA-OPDE01000652-OPDE01000652.1-human-gut-metagenome-genome-assembly--contig:-NODE-652-length-15988-cov-2.778887_pt1 | contig 15988 bp, 15 predicted proteins | sample MGYA00241261_ERZ501502 | MGnify/ENA primary metagenome ERZ501502 (study PRJEB25962, sample SAMEA2042450) | human gut metagenome | biome: human gut; feature: human-associated habitat; material: faeces... | reverse complement strand
CCCCACCCGCACCGAGATCTTCATCGTCGAGGGCGATTCTGCAGGCGGCTCGGCCAAGATGGGCCGTGACTCGGCCATTCAGGCCATCCTCCCCCTGTGGGGCAAGATGCTCAACGTCGAAAAGGCCCGCGCCGACCGTATCTACGGCAACGACAAGCTGATGCCTGTCGTGCTGGCACTGGGCTGCGGCATCGGCGACGAGTTCGATATTTCCAAGCTGCGGTATGACAAAGTGTTCATCATGGCCGATGCCGATGTCGATGGCTCTCACATCTGCACCCTGATGCTCACCTTCTTCTTCCGCTATATGCGCCCCCTCATCGAGCAGGGCCATGTCTATGTGGCACAGCCCCCGCTGTTCAAGGTGCAGAAGGGAAATACCATCAAATACGCTTACAACGACGCCGAAATGGCCCTGCTCTCGCAGGAGATGCCCGGCGCGAAGATCAACCGCTATAAGGGCCTTGGCGAGATGAACCCGGAGCAGCTCTGGGAGACCACCATGAACCCCGAGAACCGCGTCATCGTCCGCATCACCATCGAGGATGCCGAGAAGGCCGATGAGGCGTTCACCATCCTGATGGGCGATCAGGTGGAGCCCCGCCGCCGCTTTATCGAGACCAACGCCCAGTACGCGAAGCTGGATGTGTAATTGGAGGAAACAATGGAAGAAGATTATGTGATGATACCGGGCAGCGGTACCAAGATGATCATCCGGGACGTCAAGAAGGAGATCGAGACGGCGTTTCTGGATTACTCCATGTCGGTCATCGTGGCCCGCGCCCTGCCGGATGTGCGTGACGGCCTGAAGCCCGTCCACCGCCGCATCCTCTACGCCATGTACGAGGACAATCTGACCTCAGATAAGCCCTTCAAAAAGTCGGCCACCTGCGTGGGCGACGTGCTGGGCCGGTATCACCCCCACGGCGACGCGTCCGTGTATGACGCCCTGGTCCGCCTGGCCCAGGACTTCTCCATGCGCTATATGCTGGTGGACGGCCAGCGCTATGACGTTCTCACCATCGAGGGCGGCTCCACCTTCGAGATCCCCGTGCGGGCGCTGGATACCCCGCTGACGGTGATCGGCGACACCACCGCTATGAGCACCCCCCACGAGATCGAGTATACGCTGACCTTTGCGCTGAACTGATGAAACTGACGAGACAACAATTTCTGCGCGTTCTGCCTGTTACAGTACTGGCCCTGTCGGGTTGCGCCGCCTCCGAAACGGCTCCCGCCAGCACAGAAGAACTGGTCTTTGACCATGCCTGTCCGCTGGATTACGCCACACAGTTTACTGCCGACTGCTATGAGGGCGGCTATACCATGCTGACCCTGACCGAATCGGGGGAGCAGTTCCTTGTGACCCCGGAGGATGCCGCTGCGGTGGAAGGCCTGCCCGAGAGCGTGACGGTGCTGCGTCAGCCCATCCGGAACATCTACCTTGTCTCCACCTCGGTGATGGACCTGTTCCTCGCGCTGGATGGGCTGGACAGCGTGACCCTTTCCGGCACCCAGGCGGAGGGCTGGTATCTGGATGAGGCCAGAGCCGCCATGGAGGCTGGGCGCATTGCCTATGCGGGCAAGTACAGCGCCCCGGACTACGAAAAGATCCTTGCGGCCAACTGCGGCCTTGCCATCGAGAATACCATGATCTACCACACCCCGGAGGTCAAGGAGCAGCTGGAACGGTTCGGCATCCCGGTGCTGGTGGAGCGCTCCAGCTATGAGAGCGGCCCGCTGGCCCGGCTGGAATGGCTCAAGTTCTGGGGCATCCTGCTGGGGAAAGAGGAGCTGGCGGAACAGGAGTTTGCCCGGCAGGTGGAGCGCCTTGCACCGCTGGCCGGGCAGGCTCCCACCGGCAAGCGTTGTGCCTTTTTCTCCATTACAGCCAACAACCTTGCCAATGTGCGCAAGGGCGGCGACTATGTGGCCCAGATGATCGAGATGGCGGGCGGTGATTATGTTTTTGCGGACCTGACCGACAACGGCAACAACCTTTCCACCATGAACCTGCCGCTGGAGGATTTTTACGCCGGTGCAAAGGATGCGGATGTGCTCCTTTACAACAGCACCATTGAGGGCGTGGTGCATACCACGGAGGAACTGGTGGCAAAATGCCCCCTGCTGGCCGAGTTTAAGGCCGTGCAGAGCGGCAGTGTCTGGTGCACCACCCAGAGCTTTTTCCAGCAGAGCACGGCGCTGGTCGATTTTGTGCTCGACCTGCACCGTGTCTTTACGGAGAACGACCCCGCCGACCTGCAATTTCTGAGGAAAGTAGAGTAACCTATGACCAGCAAAAAGCGCCTGATCCTTTCTTACGGCATCCTTGCCCTGCTGCTGGCGGTGCTGTTTGCCGCCAATCTGTTCTGGGGCAGTGTGTCCCTGACACCGGGGGCAGTGCTGGCGGCCCTGACCGGCCGCGGGCGGGACGCTTTGAGCGTGGGCATCATCACCCAGCTGCGTCTGCCCCGGGCCGTGATGGTGGTGCTGCTGGGGGCGGCGCTCTCGGCGGCGGGCTACCTGCTGCAGACCTTTTTTGCCAACCCCATTGCAGGGCCCTTTGTCATGGGCATTTCCAGCGGGGCCAAGCTGGCCGTGGCACTGGTCATGGTGGCTTTTCTGAACCATGGCCTGCTCACCAGCTCCCTTACCCTGATCACAGCCGCCTTTGCGGGGGCCATGGCCTCCATGGCCTTTGTGCTGGCGGTTTCCCGGCGGGTGCAGCGGATGAGCATCCTTGTTATCTGCGGCGTAATGATCGGCTACATCTGTTCGGCCGTCACGGAGTTTGTGGTGGCCTTTGCCCAGGACAGCAACATCGTCAACCTCCATAACTGGTCTCAGGGCAGCTTTTCCGGCATGACCTGGGGCAATGTGCGGGCGGCGGCGCTGGTGGTGCTGCCCGCTCTGGCGGCAGCGTTCTGCCTTTCCAAGCCCATGGCCGCCTACCAGATGGGGGAGGCCTACGCCCGGAGCGTGGGCATCAATGTCAAAGCCTTTTCCCGGCTGCTGGTGCTGCTTTCCAGCCTGCTGGCCGCCTGTGTCACCGCCTTTGCCGGTCCTATCTCCTTTGTGGGCATCGCCGTGCCGCACCTTGTCAAGCAGCTGCTGGGCAGCGCCCGCCCGCTGTATGTGCTGCCAGGGTGTTATCTGGGCGGGGCGGCGTTCTGCCTGCTGTGTGATTTAATTGCCCGCAGCCTGTTTGCGCCCATGGAGCTTTCTATCAGCGCGGTCACCGCCGTATTCGGTGCGCCGGTGGTCATTGGGCTGCTGCTGCGCCGCAACCGGGAGGATGTGCGATGAAGTACTCTGTTGAAACCAACGCCCTTGCCATCGGCTACGGCAAAGCTGCCCTTGCCCGGGATATTGCGCTGGGCGCTGCCAAAGGGCAGGTGCTGGCGCTCATTGGCCCGAACGGCGCGGGCAAATCCACCCTGCTCAAAACCTTGGCCGGGCAGCTGGCCCCTTTGGGCGGCGCGGTGCTGCTGGACGGGCAGGAGCTTGCCCGCATTCCCGGCAATGCCCGGGCGCAAAAGCTGGCGTTGATGCTGCCCCACACCCGCCGCACCGAGTTGACCACCTGCTTTGAGTTTGCGGCGGCAGGACGCATCCCCTACACCGGGCGGTTGGGCATCCTTTCCGCCGAGGACAAAAAGCAGATACAGAATGCGCTGGAGCTGGTGGGCGCGGCGCATCTGGCCAACCGGGACTTCAACTGCGTCAGTGACGGACAGCGGCAGCGCATTCTGCTGGCGCGGGCAGTCTGTCAGCAGCCGCAGGTGCTTTTGCTGGACGAGCCCACCTCTTTTCTGGATATCAAGGGCAAGATCGAACTACTGACCATTTTGCAAAAGCTGGCGCATGAGCAGCAGCTTGCGGTCATCGTGACCCTGCACGAACTGGACATGGCGCAGAAGATCGCGGACGCGGTGGTCTGCGTTTCGCCGCACGGCGTTTCTGCGCCCATGTCCCCGGCACAGGCCTTTGCCCGGGAAAATATCAAAGCGCTCTACGGCCTGACGGAAGCACAGTACAGCGCTGTTTTTGGTCCACCAAAGCCGGAAAAGCTGCAATTTGAGCACTATGTGCGCAGCGGGCAGAAGCTGCTGCGTTGCGGGTACACTCCCGGCACCTGTGCGGCGCTGGCCGCTGCCGGGGCCGCCCGGCTGCTGCTGACTGACACTGCACCGGAAACTGTCGCTCTGCGCACGCCGAAAGGCATTGTGGTGGAGGTGGCTCCCCTGTTCTGCCGCACCGTTGCCGAGGGCGCGGAATGCGCCATTGAAAAGGACGGCGGCGACGATGTGGACGTGACCACCGGTCTGCCGGTGACCGCCACGGTGACGCTGCTGCCCGGCACGCCCGAGGTACGCATTACCGGCGGCGCGGGAGTGGGCCGGGTGACGAAACCCGGGCTGGACCAGCCGGTCGGGCAGGCCGCCATCAACCATGTGCCCCGGCAGATGATCACCGAGGCGCTGCGCCGGGAGGCGGAAGCCGCCTGTTATCCCGGCGGCTTTGCCGTGACTATCTCTATCCCCGGCGGCGAGGAGGTGGCCCGGCGCACCTTCAACCCCCATATCGGGGTGGAGGGCGGACTGTCGGTGCTGGGCACCAGCGGTATCGTAGAGCCCATGAGCCAGCAGGCCATTCTGGACACCATCCAGCTGGAGATGAATCAGGCGGCGCTGCGGACAAACGACCGCCGGCTCATCCTCGCCCCGGGCAACTACGGGCTGGACTACCTGCACGAAACGTATCCGCAGTTTGCTGATATCCCGGTGGTCAAAACGTCCAACTTTATCGGAGATACGCTGGATATGGCAGCAGCGGCGCACTTTGAACAGGTGCTGCTGGTGGGACACATCGGCAAGCTGTGCAAGCTGGCGGGCGGCATTATGAACACCCACTCCCACACGGCAGACTGCCGCACGGAGCTGTTCTGCACCCACGCCGCCCTGTGCGGTGCTGACCGGGAGGTGTGCACTGCGCTGTACAATGCAGCCACCACGGATGCCTGTCTGGAGATTCTGGATACAGCCGGGCTGCGGAAACCGGTGCTGCAAAGCCTGCTTGCCGCCATCCAGCTGCATCTTGACCGCCGCGCGGGCGGAGCGTTCCGGGTGGGTGCGGTGTTGTTTTCAAATCAGCACGGCCCGCTGGGACAGACCGAAACTGCCGCCCGACTGTTAGACGAATGGAAGGAGTAATGCACATGGTACATTTTGTGGGCGCCGGGCCCGGCGCACCGGATCTGATCACCCGGCGCGGTGCGGCCCTTCTGCAGGCAGCCGACTGCATCATCTATGCGGGCAGTCTGGTGAACCCGGCCCTGCTGGGCCTTGCAAAGGCAGACTGCGCCATTTATAACAGCGCCGAGATGACGCTGGAACAGGTGCTGGACACCATCCGTGCCGCCGAAAAGGCCGGCGGAACCACGGTCCGCCTCCACACCGGCGACCCCTGCCTGTACGGTGCCATCCGGGAGCAGATGGACGCGCTGGACGCAGACGGAGTTTGTTACGATGATACCCCCGGTGTTTCCAGCTTTTGCGGCGCTGCCGCCGCGCTGAACGCCGAGTATACTTTACCCACGGTCAGCCAGACGGTCATCATCACCCGCATGGAGGGGCGCACCCCGGTACCGGAGCGGGAAAGGCTGGCAAGCCTTGCCGCCCATGGCGCGACCATGGTGATCTTCCTGTCCATCGGGCTGATTGACAAGGTGCAGACGGCGCTTTTGCAGGGCGCGTATACACCGGACACCCCCGCCGCCGTGGTGTACAAGGCCAGCTGGCCGGAAGAAAAAATCGTGCGGTGCACAGTTGGTTCTTTGGCTGAGAGCACCCGTGCAGCGGGCATTACCAAGACGGCACTTATCGTAGTGGGAGATTTTCTCGGCACGCAGTACGAGCGCAGCAAGCTGTACGACCCCGCCTTTACCACCGAATTCCGCAAAGGAGAACCGGTATGACCCGCGCTTACCTTGCCTTTACGGAAACTGGCCTTGCGCTTGCAAAGCGTCTTTCCGCCGCCTTGCCAGGCAGCGTTGCCCGGTGCGGGCAGGATGGTGTTTCTCTTGCAGAATGGACAAGCGCGCAGTTTGTGCAGTCGGATGCGCTGATATTTGTAGGCGCAGCGGGCATTGCGGTGCGGGCCATCGCGCCCCACTGCAAGAGCAAGACTACCGACCCGGCTGTGGTAGTGGTGGACGAATGCGGGCGGTTTGCCGTACCCATTCTGTCCGGACATCTGGGCGGTGCGAATGATCTGGCGCGGGCCATTGCCGCTGTATGCGGTGCGGTGCCGGTGATCACCACCGCCACCGATGCCCACGGCATTTTTGCGGTGGACGAGTGGGCAAAGCACCAGAACTGCATGGTGCTGGAGCCGGAGCGCATCAAGCTGGTCAGCGGCAAATTACTGGCCGGGCAGCCGGTATATTACCGGACTGATTTCCCGGTAACAGGCACCGTGCCCGCAGGGTTATTCCCCGCTGATACCCCGGAAAAAGCCGACTTTGCACTCACCCTTTGCCCCACCGGGCAGGCACTGCATCTTGTGCCGCGCATCGGAGTGCTGGGCATCGGCTGCAAGCGGGGCACAAGCGCTGAAACGCTGGAAGCTGCTTTTTCCGCTTTTTGCGCCCGGTACGACTTTGCTGCGCAGGCAGTTACCGCCGCCGCAAGCATCGACCTGAAGCAGAATGAACCGGGCTTGCTGGCCTTCTGTCAGGCGCGTGGCTGGCCGGTGCGGTTTTACTCTGCCGCACAGCTGCGCAGCTTGCCCGGGCAGTTCACTCCCTCCCCTTTTGTACAACGCGTGACCGGAGTGGATAATGTTTGTGAGCGGGCGGCTGTGCTGGACGCAGACGGCAGCCTGTTTTACCCGAAATTTGCCTGCAGCGGCGTGACCCTTGCGCTGGCGTGCAGGCCCTTTGCCCCGGACTGGAGGTGGCAGAATGCTTGACGTGATGGAAATTGACATTGACCGTCCCGAGAAGGTGGTTTATGTCGTGGGACTTGGCCCCGGCGAACCTTTTTATATGACCCAGCAGGCCGCGAATACGCTGGAAAGTGTTGACGCCATCTGCGGGTATAAGGTCTATCTTGACCTCATCCGCGATGAATTCCCCTGCGAGGAATACTATGCCACCGGCATGACGCAGGAGCTTGACCGCTGCCGCTGGGCACTGGAAAAAGCACGCACCGGCAAGCGGGTGGCGCTGGTCTGCTCCGGCGATGCCGGGGTGTACGGCATGGCAAGTCCCCTGCTGGAACTTGCCCCGGACTACCCGGACGTTGCCGTGGACATCGTGCCCGGACTAACCGCTGCCCTCAGCGGCGGGGCAGTGCTGGGTGCACCGCTGGCGCACGATTTCTGCGTCATTTCCCTTTCCGACCGGCTGACCCCGTGGGAGGTCATCGAGAAGCGGCTGGCTTGCGCCGCTATGGGAGATTTCTGCGTTGCACTGTACAATCCCTCCTCCAAGGGCAGACCGGATTATCTGGCAAAGGCGGTGCGCATCCTGCTGGAAAGTGGCAAAAGCGCCGATACCGTCTGCGGCATTGTGCGCAATATCGGCCGGGAGGGTCAGACCGCCCGCATTCTGACCCTTGCCCAGCTGGAAAGCACCACGGTGGATATGTTTACCACCGTGTACATCGGCAACGCTGCCACAAAGCAGCTTGGCGGTAAAATGGTCACCCCGCGGGGGTACCGCAGATGAAGGCAGTGGTTTTCAGCGGCACTACCGAGGGGCGGGTGTTCTCCCGGCAGCTGGCGGCGCTGGGAGCGGAGGTTCTGGTCAGTGTTGCCACCCCGCTGGGTGCAGAGGAACAGGGCAAAGCAGACGGCATCACCGTGCAGTGCGGGCGGCTGACCCCCGAGGAAATGACCACCCTTTTGCAGGGCGCTGCCCTGTGCATAGACGCCACCCACCCCTACGCGGTGGACGCCACAAAAAACATCCGGACGGCGTGTGCCGCTGCTGGGGTGGAGTACCACCGGCTGCTGCGGGAAGAAAGCCCCTTGCCTGCCGGGAGCATGGTGTTTGCCTCTGCGGCCCATGCGGCGGGATTTCTGGCCCGGACGCAGGGAAATATCCTGCTTGCCACCGGGGCCAAAGAGCTTTCTGCCTTTGCTGTGCTGGAACCGGCACGGCTCTTTCCCCGTGTCCTGCCCACCCGGGAGGGCATTGCCGCCTGCGAGGGGGCAGATATCCCCCATAAGAACATCATCGCCATGCAGGGGCCGTTCTCCTATGCGCTGAACCGGGCGCTGATGGAGCAGTTTGCCATCCGCTTCCTCGTTACCAAAGACGGCGGCGCGGCGGGCGGCTTTGAAGAAAAAGCCCGGGCAGCGCAGGACACCGGGGCACAGCTCATCGTCATCCGCCGCCCGGCCGAGCAGGGCGAAACGGCGGAACAGATCCTGACACATTGTAAGGAGATGCTGCAATGATCACACTCATCGGGATGGGGTCGGGCACGCCGGAAAGCCTGACCGCGCAGGGCCTTGCCGCCCTGCAGAACGCCGGACTGATCCTGGGGGCAAAGCGCCTGCTGGAACAGCTGCCGCAGGGCTGCACGGAACACCGGAAGGCCCTGTATCAGCCTGAGGATGTCCTTGCCGCGCTGGCGGCTGACCCGGAGGTGGATGCTGCCCTTGTGTACAGCGGCGACACCGGGTTTTACTCCGGTGCGGCCCAGCTGCTGCCGATGCTGCGGGCCTTTGGCATCTCCTGCCGGGTGCTGCCGGGGCTTTCCAGTGTTCAGCTGCTGGCCGCTGCAGTGGGCCGCTCCTGGCAGGAGTGGAAGCTGGTCTCGGCCCACGGCTGTGCCTGCGACCCGGTGGCCGAGTGCCTGACAGCCGGGGGAAAGCCTGTGTTTTTCCTGACCGGCGGGGCCGAAACGCCTGCCTCCCTCTGCGGCCGACTGGCTGCCGCCGGGCTGGGCGATGCCCATGTGCTGGTGGGCGAAGAGCTGGGCCGGGCAGAGGAAAAGATCCTGTTCGGCACGGCGCAGGAATTTGCGCAAAAGCAGTTTGCAAGCCTGAGCGTTCTGCTTGTGGAGCATCTTCCTCAGCCGCCCCGGCGGGTGCCCGGCTTCCCGGATGAAGCCTTCCACAGGGGAGAGGTGCCCATGACCAAGCAGGAGGTGCGGGCGGCGGCGCTGGCCAAGCTGGCCGTGCAGCCCGGCGATACCCTGTGGGATGTGGGGGCGGGCACCGGCAGCGTGAGCGTGGAGCTGGCGCTTGCCGCCCCTGCCGGACAGGTATATGCCGTAGAATGTGACCCGGAAGCCTGTGCACTGATCCAGCAAAACCGGGAGAAATTTGCTGCTTACAATCTGACCTTGATTGAGGGCAAAGCCCCTGAAGCTTTGGACACGTTGCCCGCCCCGGATGCTGTATTCATCGGCGGCACAAAGGGCAATATGGACGCTGTTATAGACGCCGTACTGCACAAAAATCCAGTCGCCCGGCTGTGCATTACCGCCATTGCGTTGGAAACGCTCAGCGCTGCCGTAGCTGCCCTGACCGCCCACGGCCTTTCTGCGGAGGTGACACAGATTGCCGTCAACCGCACAAAAACGGCGGGCAGTCTGCATTTGCTGATGGCTAACAACCCTGTGTTTCTCATTACGGGGGCACGGACATGATGCAGTTTCTCATCGCCGCACCGCGCTCCGGCAGCGGCAAGACCACCGTTACCTGTGCCGTGCTTACCGCATTGCAGCGGCGCGGGACTGACCCTTGCGCCTTCAAATGCGGGCCGGACTACATCGACCCTATGTTTCACCGCAGCGCGCTTGGGGTGGAAAGCCACAATTTAGACCTCTACCTCTCTGCCCCGGATACGGTGCGCACGCTTTACGCCCGCTATGCCGCCGGGCACGGCGCTGCCGTATGCGAGGGTGCCATGGGCTTTTACGATGGGCAGGGACTGACAACCCGTGCAAGCGCTTGGGAGCTGGCCGATACGCTGACGCTGCCGGTGCTGCTGGTAGTGCAGCCAAAAGGGGCAAGTATCACCCTTGCTGCCGAGCTGCAGGGGCTTTTGCAGTTCCGCACGCCCAGCCATATCGTGGGCATTCTGCTCAATGATTGCTCTGAGTCCTTGTACAAAACGCTGCGCCCGATGCTGGAAGCCGAGACCGGTCTGCCGGTGGTGGGGTATCTGCCCCATCTGCCGGGATGCGCCATTGAGAGCCGCCACCTCGGGCTGAAAACCGCTGGAGAGATATCGGACTTACAGCAAAAGCTGGTCAAGCTTGCCGATGCCCTTGTGCTGGACTGGGCACAGCTGGCAGTGTTGACCGACCGTCCTGCCCCGGCTGCGCCGCCGCTTGCCGCGCCGTGCACGCCCTCCGTTCGCATTGCCGTAGCGCGGGATGAAGCCTTCTGCTTTGCCTACGCCGAAACATTGGACGCCTTGCGGGACGCGGGTGCGGAACTTGTGTTTTTCAGCCCGCTGCGGGACGCCACCCTGCCGGAAAATATCGGCGGGTTGTACCTGCCCGGGGGCTACCCAGAGCTGTACGCCCGTCAGCTGAGTGAGAACCGCGCCCTGCGTACTGCTATCCGGGACGCAGTGCAAGAGGGTCTGCCCACTGCTGCCGAGTGCGGCGGCTTTCTGTACTTAGGGCAGACGCTGGAGGGTACAGACAGCAAGGTTTACCCCATGGCGGGTGTGCTGCCGGGCAGCGGGCACAATACCGGGCGGCTGGTGCGCTTTGGCTATGCCGTCATGACGGCAAAGGCTGGCAGTATGCTTTTCCACGCCGGAGAAGCGCTGCCCATCCATGAATTTCACCACTGGGATTCCTCCGAAAATGGCGCAGACTTTTCTGTGCGCAAAACCGAAAAAAGGCAGTGGGAATGCGGCTTTGCAAACACGCATTTGTATGCCGGTTTCCCGCATCTTTACTGGGCAGGTACTGCCCTGCCCCGCCGCTTTGTGCAGGCGGCGCAGCACTTTTTGAAACACAAAGGATGACGAAAATGACCGAAGCTGAACTGATGCAGCTGCTTGCTGCCATCACCCCGCCGGACGAAGCCGCCCGCGCCGCCGCCCACGCCCACTGGGCAAGCCTTGCCAAACCCTTGGGCGGACTGGGTGCACTGGAGACGATGCTGGAGGATGCCGCCGCGCTGACCGGCACGGCGCAGTTTGATTTTTCCCGCCGAGCGGTGGTGGTGCTCTGTGCGGACAACGGCGTAGTGGCGCAGGGCATAAGCCAGACCGACCAGAGCGTGACTCGCGCCGTAGCCGAGAACCTTGCTGCGCGGCGCACCAGCGTATGCAGGATGGCACAGGCGGCGCACTGCGATGTGCTGCCGGTGGATTTGGGCATTGTCGGTGCGCCCGTACCCGGCGTGCGGGACTGCCGCATTGCCGCCGGGACTGCGGACTTTACCAAAGGCCCTGCCATGACCCGCGCCGAGGCAGTGGAGGCCATTGGCCGGGGCATCGCCCTGACCCGGCAGCTTGCCGCCGAGGGCTACGGGCTTGTGGCCACCGGTGAGATGGGCATTGGCAACACCACCACCTCCAGCGCTGTTGCTGCCGTGCTGCTGGCACAGCCGGTACAGACCATGACTGGGCGCGGTGCAGGGCTTTCCGATGCAGGGCTTGCCCGCAAGGTGGAGGCCATCCGGCGGGGCATTGCCTGCAATGCCCCCGACCCCGATGACGTATTGGACGTACTGAGCAAGCTGGGCGGCTTTGATATCGCCGGTCTGTGCGGGATGTTCCTGGGCGGGGCGCTGGCGGGTGTGCCCGTGCTGATGGATGGCTTCATCAGCGGGGTGGCAGCGCTGTGCGCCGTGCGGCTGTGCCCGGCAGCGGCCAAGGCCGTGTTTGCCAGCCACTGCTCCACCGAGCCTGCCGCCCGGCTGGTGCTGGACGCGCTGGGCAAAACGCCCCTGCTTACCGCCGGGCTGCATCTGGGCGAGGGTACCGGCGCAGTGGCCAGTATCCCACTGTGGGACATGGCGCTGGCGGTGTACGAGGGGTGCTATTCCTTTGCGGAGGGCGGCATTGCGCCGTATACGCCCCAATGCTGACGCTGGTACTGGGCGGCGCTGCCAGCGGCAAAAGCGAATACGCCGAAGCTCTCGTGCTGCGCAGTGCTTTGCCGCGGTATTATCTGGCCACCATGCAGGTGTGGGATGCCGAGTGCGCCGCCCGGGTGGAAAAGCACCGCAAAATGCGCGCTGCAAAGCAGTTTGAGACCCTCGAGTGCCCGCTGCATTTAGAGACGGTGCATTTGCCCCGCAGGGGTACCGCACTGCTGGAGGACTTGGGCAACCTGACCGCCAACGAGCTGTACGACCCCGCCGGAGCGGGCGATGCCGCCGCCGAGCACATTTTGCAGGGGCTGGAGAGCCTTGCCGCGCAGTGCGAAAACTTGATCGTTGTCTCCAACGAGGTATTCAGCGGCGGCGCGGACTATGCCGGGGATACCGACCGCTATCTGCTGGCGCTGGCACGGGTGAACAACGCCCTTGCCGCCCGGGCAGACGCCGTAGTGCGGGTGGTGTGCGGCATCCCTGTCTATTATAAAGGAGTGGAAAAATGATCGTTTTGCAGACCATTGCGGTGGCCTTTGCCATGTTTTCGGCGGTGCCGGTGCCGCAGTTTGGGTGGAACGAAAAGAATATGCGGTATGCGCTGTGCGCCTTCCCGCTGGTAGGGCTTTTATGCGGGGTGCTGTGGTGCGTGTGCGGGGTGCTGCCTCTGCCCGCCCCGGCGCGGGCGGCAGGGTTCTGCCTTGTGCCGGTGTGGGTGACCGGCGGCATCCATCTGGACGGCTATGCCGACACCTGTGACGCCCTTGCCAGCTACGGCGACCGGGAAAAGAAGCTGGAAATTTTAAAAGACCCGCACTGCGGTGCCTTTGCGGTCATCCGGCTGTGCAGCTATTTTGCGGCTTACCTCTGCCTCGCCGCCTGTGTGCAGTTCACCCCCCGGGTGGGCGCGCTGTGGACGCTGGCGCTGATTTTGGAGCGGGCACTTTCCGGCCTTGCGGTGGCGGCCTTTCCCATGGCAAAAAACACCGGCCTTGCCCATACCTTTGCCTCCGCTGCCGACCGCACCGCTGTGCGCAATGTGCTGGCAGTGCTGGCGATACTGCTTTGTGGGGCGCTGCTGGCTTTAGGCGGCGGGGCACTGGTGGCAGTTGCAATCTTGCTGTTTTTGTGGTATCACCATGTAGCTGTGCAGCAGTTGGGCGGTATTACCGGAGATCTTGCCGGGTGGTTTTTGCAAAAGACTGAGCTGTGGATGCTGGCGGCGCTGTGTGCCTGCCAATGGGGAGGGCTGTTATGATCTTCATCACCGGGCCGCTTTACAGCGGCAAGCGTACCTTTGCCCGCACCCTGCCCGGCCACTGCATTGCAGACGTGCAGCAGCTTGCCGCCGGGTGCAAAGACAACGCTGAACTTGAGAAACTTGCGGACAAATTATCCGCTTATGATATCGTGCTGTCCACCGAGGTGGGCGGCGGTGTGGTGCCCATAGACCCGGCAGAGCGTGCCGCGCGGGAAAACGCCGGACGTCTGGCCTGTATGCTGGCGACACGCGCTAAGTGCGTGGTGCAGATGTTCTGCGGCATCCCCACCGTTTTGAAAGGAGAATTGCCGGAATGCTGATCTATTTATTACGTCACGGCCTGACTGAATACAACGCCGAAAAGCGCTATCAGGGGCAGCGGGATATCCCGCTTTCTGCCGCCGGGCGCGCTATGCTGTGCCGGGCAGATATTTCCCCTAAGACTGTGTATATTACCCCGCTTTGCCGCACCCGGCAGACCGCCGAGGTGCTGTTCCCGGGCGCAAGGCTCGTAGAAACAGATGGGCTGAAGGAGATGTGCTTTGGCAGCTTTGAGGGGAGAAATTATATTGAAATGGAGCACGACCTGGACTACCTTGCATGGGTAGCCGCCAACTGCGAAAGCCCCTGCCCGGACGGCGAGACCAAGGCCGCGTTTTGTGACCGCATCTGCGCGGCATTTTCCGCACTGGTGGATAAAAGCCTTGCGGACGGCGAGGAGATGCTGGTCATCTTAGCCCACGGCGGCACCCAGATGGCTGCCATGGAGCGCTATGCCCTGCCCCACAAAAATTATTACGAATGGTGCGCCCCCAACGCCGGCGGCTTTGTGCTGGATGCCAAGGATTGGGCGTCCAAGCAGGTGCTGTATCTGGTAAAGACCGTACAGTACACAAAGGAGGCGCAGGCATGATCGGCTACGCGGTACTGGGCGGCTTTGTGCTGGATGCGATTTTCGGCGACCCGGCGTGGCTGCCGCACCCGGTAGTGTATATGGGCAAAGCCATCTCTGCGCTGGAAAAGGGACTGCGTGCCCGCCTGCCCAAAACGCCGGAGGGCGAGCTTTGGGGCGGGCGTATCTTAGCCTTTTGTCTGCCGGTAGGCACCTTTGCGATCACAAGCCTTGTCTGCATGGGAGCCGCTGCCCTGCACCCACTGCTGGGACTGGCAGTGCAGGTGTTCTGGTGCGGACAGGCACTGGCGGCAAAGGGGCTTGTGCAGGAGAGTACGAACGTCTACCGGGAGCTGACAAAGCCCGACCTGCCCGCCGCCCGCATTGCGGTAAGCCGCATCGTGGGGCGGGACACGCAGGCGCTTACCGCCGAAGGCGTGACCAAGGCCGCTGTGGAGACCGTGGCGGAAAACGCCAGCGACGGCGTGATTGCGCCGCTGTTGTATATGCTGCTGGGCGGCGCACCGCTGGCGCTTACTTATAAAGCCATCAACACCATGGACAGCATGGTGGGCTACAAGAACACGCAGTATCTCTATTTCGGCCGTGCGGCAGCAAAGCTGGACGACATTGCGAACTTTTTGCCCAGCCGCATTGCTGCCCTGCTGTGGGTAGCCGCTGCTGCCCTGACCGGAAACGATGCCCGCAACGCGTGGCGCATCTGGCGGCGGGACAGGCGCAACCACGCTAGCCCAAACAGTGCCCAGACCGAGAGCGCCTGCGCCGGTGCACTAAACGTGCAGCTGGCGGGGCCTGCCTACTATTTTGGTCAATACTACAAAAAGCCCACCATCGGTGATGCCGTGCGTCCCATTGAGCCGGAGGATATCCGCCGCGCGAACCGCATGATGTACGCCGAAAGTCTGCTGGCGCTGGCGCTTGGGCTGGTGATACGAGGTATTTTATGATGCAGCTTGTACATGGCGGCGACTGGGCCGGTTACCGGGCGCAGTACGGACAGGACGCGCTGGACTTTTCGGCCAATGTCAGCCCGCTGGGACTGCCGGAGGGGGTTGCAAAGGCCATCACCGCCGCGCTTGCCACCGCAGACCGCTACCCTGACCCACTCTGCCGCGCGCTACGGGCAAAGCTGGCAGTGCACGAAACCGTGCCTGCAGCGCATATCCTGTGCGGCAACGGTGCAGCAGACCTGATCTTCCGGCTGGTGTGGGCGGCAAAGCCCCGCACCGCCCTGCTGCACGCCCCTACCTTTGCAGAATATGCCGCCGCGCTGGAAACGGCGGGCTGCACCGTCCGGCGGCATATTCTGCGGGAAAGCGAAGATTTTGCAGTGACGGAAGCGTTTGTTTCCGCTGTGGATGAGGAGACCGACATGGTTTTCCTCTGCCAGCCCAATAACCCTACCGGGCAGCTGACACCGCTAGCGCTGGTGGAGGCGCTGCTGCACCGGTGCGAAGCTTGCGGTGCGCTGCTGGTGGTAGACGAGTGCTTTCTGGACTTTCTGCCGGAAAGCGAAGCGCTAAGCGCCAAAAAGCTTCTGGCAAGCCCGAACCTCATCATCCTGAAAGCCTTTACAAAGCTGTACGGCATGGCCGGGGTGCGGCTGGGCTACTGCCTAGGCAGCAACATTGCCCTACTGGATAAGATGCAGTCTGCCGGGCAGCCGTGGGCAGTTTCCAGCCTTGCACAGGCGGCGGGGCTGGCGGGGCTGGACGAGACCGCCCATGTAGCCCGGG
>ENA-OPDE01000648-OPDE01000648.1-human-gut-metagenome-genome-assembly--contig:-NODE-648-length-16108-cov-2.628792_pt1 | contig 16108 bp, 13 predicted proteins | sample MGYA00241261_ERZ501502 | MGnify/ENA primary metagenome ERZ501502 (study PRJEB25962, sample SAMEA2042450) | human gut metagenome | biome: human gut; feature: human-associated habitat; material: faeces... | reverse complement strand
TCACCAGAAAAACGATAGAAAAAATAAGTGTGTATACCGTCATGTTCTTATCCAGCTGTATGTGAAAAATCTTTTGCAAGGATGGAACAATATTTAAAAAAACAAGAATGGAAAACAAATCTTAGGGCATTGGTTGCAGGTGGTGCGGGTTTCGTGGGCAGCCATCTTTGCCGGAGGCTTCTTCAATCAGGTTATGGGGAAGTCATCTGTGTGGATAACTTGCAGACCGGCCGGATAGCCAATGTGGCAGATTTGTTATGCTCTCCGCATTTCAGGTTCTTTGAGCATGATATCGTAAATGGGTTGCCCGTATCCGGGGCATTGCATGAGATTTACCATTTGGCCTGTCCGGCTTCTCCTGTGCAATATCAAAAATCCCCGATACACACATTCAAGACTTCCGTCCTTGGCAGCATCCATCTTCTGGAACTGGCCAAAGAGAAAGGGGCAAGAATCCTGTTTACTTCCACCAGTGAAGTGTATGGCGATGCGCAAGTCTCTCCCCAAAACGAATCATATTGGGGCAATGTGAATCCTTTCGGTATCCGCAGTTGCTACGACGAAGGGAAACGAGGTGCCGAGACCTTGTTTCACGACTATCATGAAGAATACGGTGTAGATACACGTATCATTCGCATATTCAATACATACGGGCCACAGATGAGTGCGGAGGACGGTCGTGTAGTGTCCAATTTCATTGTGCAGGCACTTCGCGGCGAGCCTTTGACTATCCATGGCGACGGCACCCAGACACGTTCATTCCAGTACGTGACAGATTTGATAGAGGCGATAGTCCGCACCATGCGGGACGGAGTGCCGCATGGCCCCATCAATGTCGGCAACCCTTACGAGATTTCGGTAAACGATTTGGCGGAACGGGTGTTACGCATGACCGGTTCCCGATCGCCTGTTGTGTATAAACCTCTTCCACAGGACGACCCCTGTCGCCGGCGGCCAGACATTACATTGGCCGCATCCGTGTTGGACGGGTGGAAGCCGGTGGTGGGGTTGGATGAAGGTTTGTCGCAGACTATAGCCTATTTCCGTCAGAATATGAACCAGGTTGTATAAAGCACGAATATGGTTGTTTGTTACTTAGTAAGTGTATGAAAGAAGAAATGGATAAAATCGCGGATTATTTGCTGTTACGGAGCGGTTATATGCAAGAGCTTGGGCTGTTTCATGGCAAGATGGGTGTGGTGGTCGCATTGTATCTGTATGCTGATGCTTATGGGGACGAGGTGATGCGCGAGTACGCATGGGAGTTGTTCCAACAAGTGTATGACGGGGTGCATACCGATATGCCGGTAGGTTTGGAACGCGGTTTGGCCGGTATCGGTTACGGCACGACGTTCCTCTGTAAACGCGGTTTGGTGGAATGTAGCTTGAATGACATCTTGGAAGACATAGACCGCAAGATTATGGAACGTGATCCGCGTAGGCTGACAGACATGTCTGTACGTTCAGGTTTGAGGGGATTGATGCTTTACCTTGGTCTGCGCCAAAGCGTGGAGGCTGTGACGACGTTCGACAGCCGGTATATGATGGAATTACAGGACACGGTGGAAAGGAACAACCTGTCTTGCCGGACGTTGGACTTCATGGATGTTTTGAACGAACCCACATTCCCAAAGGCGGAATACATCGAGAAGCCGTTAGGCATAGACGGGGGATGTGCTTATTATATATTAAAATCCATAGGGGTATGATGCACATATTCATTTTCAATAACGCGAGCCGTGCGGCCAATTATGGCATAGGCACTTACGTACGTTTGTTGGCAGACGGGCTTTTTGGACGTTCCGGCGTGAAAGTGTCTTTTGTGGACATGTTTTCGGATGTGAAAGAGTATTCGATAGCGGAAGACGAACGCGGATGCCGTCATTACAAGGTTCCGGCTTTGTTTTCGGGCATGGAGAATGAGCCTTATTGCCGCAATGTGTTTTATTTTTTAGCCAGGCATATCAAGGCGGAGGATGATGAACGGTTGGTGTTCCATTTCAACTATTTCCAGCATAAGCCGCTTGCCGCTTTGCTGAAAGGGCAATACTTTGATTGCCGGATTATTTTTACGGTACACTATTTAGGGTGGTGTTTCGAGTTGAAAGGTAACAAGACCCGTTTCCGTGAACTGATAGCCGAAGGGTATCAACCGAAAGATGACAAGGAAAGAGGCTTGTTGGCGGGCGTAGAAAACGAAAAAGAGTTTTTGCATTTGGCAGACGAGGTCATTGTCTTGTCAAAAGATACACAACAGATTCTGGCTGAAGGCTATGGCGTTTCTTCGGATAAGATGCACTTGGTTTATAATGGTTTGGGGGATGGTTTATGTTTCGACAAAGATAAAAATGTAGGAAATGGCCGCATAATTCTGTTTGTCGGTCGTTTGGACGAGATTAAAGGGTTGAACTATTTGATTCATGCGTTCAGGCATATTGCAGACAAATATGCGGATATCCGTTTGGTGGTTGCCGGGGACGGGGATTTTCAACTTTATTTGTCGCAGTGCAGGGATTTGCAAGGTCGTGTCTCCTTTTTAGGGAAAGTGTCAAGCAGTGAGGTGGAAGACGTTTATCGGTCTGCATATATCGGCGTAATGCCTTCTTTTCATGAACAATGCAGCTATACGGCTATTGAGATGATGCGTCATAAAATACCTTTGGTTGGCACGGATACAACGGGGTTGGCGGAGATGTTGGATGCCACACCGGAGTTGCGCGTATCCATCGATGAAGATAATATGATGGAGGAGGAGTTTACGGGGCGGCTTGTGTCTTGTCTGGATTTGTTGTTGTCGGACGTGGAGGCATACCAACGGGCGGCAGATGCCGTGGGCAAATTGTATGAAGACCGTTATAAGGTGCCGAATATGGTGCATGCCACGTGCTGTGTGATGGAAAGTTCATGGGACAGGCCGGATTATACCGTGTCGCCCGACTATCTGAAACATATAGATTCCCGTATGATACAGTTGATAAACCAATGTCCCGACATAGATACGGATTTTTACGGGATGGGAGGAATCGGCGTATATTTATGGAAAAGGGTGTTGGATTTATGTGACAGGAAAGAAGAGGATTTCCAAGCTTCCCTGATACTGGAACATTTGATATACTATATGGATTGGGTACAGGATGTGGCCGGTTCGGGTCCTTTGCCTGTGGAACTGTGGGCCATGATACGAAGTATGGGACAACACGGTTTTTATAAGACGTGCGTGTACGCTTTGCTCATGCGGCAACCCGGTCCGGATGCGCTTTTTCAGATGCCGTCAGATAGAGTTATAATACAAAATGCCTTAAAGATATGCAACTGCAAGATTTAAAATCACTGCTTACTTTTGTCTTTCCGGTACGTATCGACTGTGAAGAAAGATTAACTAATCTCCGTACTGTATTACGTCATTTCGAAGGCTTGGGGTGCCGTATGATTGTGTTGGAGGCCGATGCGGTGCCTGCCCTTGGAGATGAAGTTTGGCCTGATGTGGTGGAATACATTTTTGTAGAGGATGCTTCAAAGATTTTTCATCGCACACGGTATATCAATGAATTGCTGCGTATGGCCGAGACGAAAGTTGCAGCGGTTTTGGATACGGATGTGTTGGTCGATTATGCCCAGATTGATGAAGCGGTGCGACTTATTCTTGAAGGATGCACCCTCGCTTATCCCTATAATGGACAGTTTGCAATCCTTTCTGAACAAATGTCGGTACAAATGAGAAAGAAGCTAGATTTGGAGTATTTGTGCCATATGAAATTATGTTACTATTTTGGACGTAGATTTTTTGGAGGTGCTTATTTGGTAAATTGTCAGCAATATTTGCGGTGTGGAGGCGAGAATGAACGATTTGTAGGTTGGGGACCCGAAGATGCGGAGCGAATGCACCGTATAAAAATTCTTGGGTACAAGGTAGCATGGACTCAGAGTGGGCAACTGTATCATCTGTATCATCCCCGTGGCAATTCTGTCTATCGGTCAAAAGAAGATGCCAAATTCATGAGAGATGAGTTTATAAAGATTTGCTGTATGTCGTTGGATGAATTAAAATCATATATATCAAAATGAAGACTATTCTTGAATATTTCTTAGATGCTTTAGAGATTAACTATACGAAACATTTTACTAAAGTGCTATACCAAGAGCATCCGCATAAGTACAATATGTACGGTTTGAAGCAGATGTTAGATGTGTATTGTGTAAAAGCGTTAGGAGTATGCAGTGATACTAAGGATTTATACAGTTTGAACTATCCGTGCATTTTACATATTTATGGTGATTTTGTTATAGGATTGGACTGTGCTTCAGATACAATAACTTATTTGCAGCATGGTAAGAAGACAACAGTAAACCATGATATGTTCAAACGCATTTGGACAGGTAATGCTCTTGTAGTAGAAGAAACTACGGACGCAGTAGAGCCAAACTATGGGATGCATCAGCGAGACGAATTGATTTCAATGGTGAAAACATATAGTATTTCTATGATGTTGATATTAATTATCCTTATGGGTATAGTAAGTAATTGGGGTATTATAGTTCCTTTTGATATTTTACGCATAGTGTTAAGCTTGGTAGGTATCCTTGTCTGTGCTATGCTTATGGAGAAACAGTTGTTCGGAGTGAGTCATTATGGTGACAAAGTATGTAGTCTATTTCATCGTGCAGGTTGTAATAGTGTGCTTGATGGACCTATGGCGAAAGTATTTGGTATCAGTTGGAGTGAGGTCGGTTTGGGATATTTCATGGCCAACATATTGCTCCTGTCACTCATACCTGAAGCATCTGCATTCATAGCTGTCATTAATTGGGTAGCTATGCTCTATGGGGTATGGAGTATTTATTACCAATGGCGTGTGGCTAAAAGTTGGTGTGTGTTGTGCCTAATAGCTCAGGCTGTTATTTGGGCTATGGGAATAACAGCAATCATTTCATATTTGACAGTACCTTTTACTTTCGGCATCCTCTGTGGATTGTTGTCTTGTATGGTCTTTTCCATCAATATTTTGATTGTACACCAATATGCTTCGGCTTATGTAACAGAAAAGGAACGTGTACGTGCTGTGCAAAAGTATCGGGCTCTTAAAGCCAATAGTGATGTAGCTAAAGTACTCTTTGAAAAAAGTGATTTTTATGAGACTACACTCAATGATTCATCAATAATTTTCGGAAATCCAAAAGCAAAGGTGCGTGTGACGATACTGAGTAATCCTCATTGTAATCCTTGTGCATATATGCATACACAAGTAGAAAAATTGTTGGATATGAGTGAAAATAAAATCTGTGTACAATATATCTTTTCGTCATTTAACGAATCGTTGGAGGATAGCAGTAGGTATCTTATATCTTGTTACATGAATAATCGTAAAGATGAGGTGTTACGTAAATTTGCTCTTTGGTACAATAAAGAAAAGTTTGATTACGAGAGAGTTATTAAAAGGGATGAGGTGCATATACATACAGAAAAGGTTGAAATGGAAATGGAAAAGCATAGGATGTGGCGTAAGAAAACATCTTTAATTGAAACCCCGACAATCTTAGTAAATGGCTATAAACTTCCCAATGAATATGAATTGGTGGATTTGGCTATGATTGACAATTTGGTTATAACTGAAAAAATATCTTGTGAGATATCAATGGCCGAAGCACTACGCCATTGGGAGCAGAATAGCTAACTGCAGAATAGTCAGTGTGATTGTTTAACAAATAAATAACACAGTAATGAAAAAGCTTAAAAGATTTGTGTTAAATCCTTCATGTCATTCTCTGGATATAGGTGCAATGACTGGTATAGTGGGGGGATTTTCTGCAAGGTCTACTTCTTGTGGTACTTCTTGTGGTTCTTATCCTTCCATATATATCACCAATTGTAACGGAGACTGTTTTACTAAGGAAGGGCAATACGCAGTATGTGTTGGTCCGACTAGAGAAGAGTGGAAATATTGCGAATAAACGAATGGATTGGTGGCCATGGTCGCCAATCCTTTTCAAATTCATATTTGCATAATTTAGTCAAAGTACATATTGAAAATGCCTTTTTATATTCTGCTTCAAAATACATGTCATTTAATTGAATAAAATGAAAACTATACGAAAAACATAGTTTACTAATTAATTATATAAATAATATTATGTGGGGGGACAACTAATGACATTTTTTAAGAAAATAGTAATATTCGTGATTTTTAGCCAACTATTCAGCCTGAAAGGAGTAACACAGGGTATCATTGTTCAAGGAATAGTGCGAGATGCTTTTGACAACCGTGGACTTGAAAACGCACATGTGAAGATATTGAACAGCGATAGTAATGTTGTAGCTCTCGTTACAACTGAAATTCCGTATACAGTAATACATTCTGAAGGGGCGGTCAAAAAGAACAAAAATCCTAATAGCGGTGCCTTCTTTGAGTGTATAGTGCCAAAAAACGGGAGCTATACGGCTGTGGTCAGTATGATGGGATATAAGACAAAACGAGTGCTGTTTCATGTGCCCCAAGATTATGGAAAAAAGTTGGAAATAGGGGATATTTACCTTTTTCAAGAGCAGAAGGCTCTGGAAGAAGTGACAGTGGCAGCTACTAAATTAAAGATATATCATAGCGGGGATACGCTTGTCTATAATGCGGATGCCTTTGTATTGGACAAGCAAAATGTTCTGGAGGATCTCGTAAAAATGCTTCCTGGGGTGGAACTGCGTGATGGAAGGGTTTTTGCTAATGGACGATTTGTAGAAAGCATCATAATCAGTGGAAAAGATGTTATGCCAAGCGATCCCATGCAACTTATGAAAATGTTGCCAGCTTATATCGTAGACAAGTTAAAATTTTACGACCAACAAGGAGAAAAAAGCAAAACGATGGGTAAGGATATGCACGATGCCAGTTATGTGATGGATGTATATCTCAAGCGTGATTATCATGCAGCATGGCTTGGCAATGCACAAGCAGGAGGAGGAACACAAAAGCGTTGGGAGGGATTAGGCTTTATTATGCGTTTTGATGACAGGCAGTTCTTCACTATTAGTGCTGATGCCAACAACATAGGTCGAGAACGAGAAAATACAGATATTTGTACCATAGAAAGTGCATACGATGATAGAGACTTGACAAACCATCAATTGAACCTAAACTATTCTTATCATCCTACGGACAAATTACGTTTTGATGTAAACGGAGTTGCAAGAAGACAGGATACGGAATTTGGGGTTAAAGAAAAGCAGAAGTTGGATCTTTCTAATAGCACGGATATATATAAATTGTATAGTAAAACAAGTAATAAAATAAATGATTATTATAGAGGTGGAATGTCAATGACTCTACGTCCGCGTAAGGGGCTATATGGAAAACTCATGTATTCTTTCAAATATGGAAAAGATACAGAAGAAAGTAAAGGATACTCCATAACATCGTTGCGGGACATCAATATAAGTGATTCCGTATGGCTGCAAATTGGGCAAATGCAGGCAACAGTTCCTACAGGAATAACAAACATATATAAAGACAGCGTACTTTCTTTGCGTCATGCGTATGAGCATAAGGCTGAAACAGAATGGCACTTGGCATTGGGGGGCAATTTATTAAAATTTAAAATTGACTATGATATGCACGGGGATAATGGTAATATCAATCAACGATATATAAACAGAGTGTTTGAAGACGAAGAAACAGAAGCCAAACGCAAGAGCCTTCATGACACACAAATTAAAGATGTAGCCACGACTATGCAGTTGGAATACAATATCAACTACATCGAGGATAGTAGCAAGCGAGGAATACTGACACCATATTACACTTTTATACATAAGAAAGCACATGATTATCGTGAATTGGTTTTATTTGAGCCACAAAATGACGGATCGGAGGTAAGTCATATAGATGTGGATAATAGTAGAAGGATTAAAGAAAAATCAGAAACTCATACGTTAGGACTGTATTGGATTCATGAGATGCAACTGCATCGGAAGGGATGGGTTTGCTTCAATGGTCAAATGCCTATTCATATAAAGGATGTGAGTGTGCAGCTTATCCATGAGACGGCATCCAATCGACAACACAAGCAATATATACTTCTTTCGCCCACTTTAGAAATGAAATGGTATCCAAAAGCAGATGACAGAAAAGGAAGTATAACATCGTTGAATTTGAAAGGTTGGTGCAATCAGACGACTCCTAAAGAGATTTACCTGTTAAACCAGACTGATACCTCTGATCCATTAAATACTTATATGGGTAATCCAGAGTTGCGGAAACAAACAGATTTAGGGCTTTCATTGGGATTCCGCCATTACTTCGAACGTAACAAGCATAACACCTATGCCACATTCGGTAGCACAAATACGTGGAATGCCATAGCTATTCAGTCTATCTATGATAAACAAAATGGAACGAGGACTCTTATGCCCGTTAATGTAGATGGAAAGTATAATATTTCTTTAGAATGTGGCTATGGTATGCCGCTCGCTTCCAACCAAACCTGTTGGCTAAACTTGTCGGCTGGAGCCAACTACACACGCTGTGCCAATATGATGTTTGATAATAGTAACAACCAAGGATTTGACTATATGAAACTATATGGTTATCGTGTTAAAGCCAATCTTAGATGGAACAATACATCCCGAAACGTAGAAGTGGCTTACACTGTTGCATCCAATGGTAATGGCATTATTTCCAATGCGGATTCTAACGAAAAATTACAAGAACTCACTAATAGTTTATCTATAACTAGTCATTTGCCGGCAGGTATTAATGCCTCTGTAAATTGTAATTTTATCTCACGGTTTGGATTTGAAATGAAGACACTGAACAGGACATTTATATTCACCGATGCACATATTTCCAAATCAATTTATAAAGAAAAAGTAGAATTAAGCCTTAGTGCCATAGATATTTTCCATCAACGTAAACATGTACAATTTGTTATGAATGGAGAAGGGCACATTGAAACTATGGCCACTCAATATATACCGGCCTATGTCTTGGCAAGTATACGATTCAATTGGTCTCTTTCCTCTAAAAAGAAAAGGTAATATGAAATTATTAAATCGTTTTCCACACTTTAAGCAGCTTGATGCCTCGGATTGTGGCCCGGCGTCTTTGCGTATGATAGCCAGTTTTTATGGCCTAAACTATTCTGCGGAGATGTTACGAAAGCATTGCTATATTTCTCGCCGTGGTGTCAACATGCAGGGCATAAGTGAAGGAGCGCAATATATTGGTTTTGATACAATTGGGATGAAAATGACATTTAGCCAATTAGCGGAGGAGGGTGTATTTCCCTGTATCCTGTATTGGAACCAAAACCATTTTGTGGTTTGTTACGGTATAGAAAGAGATAAGGCGGGAGGTTATAAAATCCATATTTCAGACCCGGCTTCACAACGCCTTACCTATACCCAAGAAGAATTTAAGAAGTGTTGGATTGGAAGACGTGCCGAAGATAAAGGGTGCGGTGTGGTTTTGATGTTGGAACCGGGGGATAATTGGGGGAAAGTGGAAGATGAATATCGGAAGAACAGCCGGAGCATTCTTTCGTTTACCCGTTATTTTATGCCTTACCGTTGCATGATAGGCCAGTTGCTGTTGGCCATGCTTGTCGGGAGTTTGATACAGATGGTGTTGCCTTTCCTTTCGCAAGCGATGGTAGACCAAGGCATCAATGGGCGCAATTTGGATGTCATCACCCTGATACTGTTGGCGCAGTTGGGGTTCTTCGTGGCCACGCTGAGCATCGACTACATCCGTTCGTGGATTATGCTGCACATGAATTCGCGTATCGACATTTCATTGATATCCGATTTCCTGATCAAACTTACGGCCATGCCTTTGCAGTTTTTCGATTCGCGCATGACGGGAGACATCTTGCAACGCATTGGTGACCACGGGCGGATAAAGAGTTTCCTATTGGGCAACAGCATGCGTATCGTGTTTTCGATAGTGAACTTCATTGTGTATTTGGGCATATTGGCTTATTATAACATGATGGTGCTGACCATTTTCCTTGTAGGCAATGCTTTGTATGTGGCATGGATTTCGTTCTTTATGCGTTATCGCCGCGAGTTAGACATCAAGCGGTTCAACCAGTCCGCTTTGGAACAGAGCAAGATGATACAGTTGGTACAGGGCATGCAGGACATCAAGCTCAATAACAGCGAACGCCAGAAGCGTTGGGAGTGGGAGCGGATACAGGTCAAGCTCTTTCAGATTGGCCTGAAAGGGCTTCGCATCGGGCAGGTGCAACAGTCCGGTTCGGTATTTTTCACGCAAACCACGCATATACTTATTTATTATATCGCGGCGAAGGCCGTGGTGGACGGGTCGATGACCCTCGGTATGATGATGTCCCTGACCTACATTATCGGGCAGGTATCGGCTCCGATTGGGGAGTTCATCGGTTTTGCACAATCGTTCCAAGATGCGAAAATCAGTTTGGAACGGTTGAATGAGATACATTCACAGGACGACGAGGAGACGGATATTGATAAAAAACTGGCCACGCTTCCTCAAAAACGGGACATTTGCATTGAGCACCTTTCGTTCAGTTATACCGGTTCGGAGAGGGATTGTGCATTGAAGGACGTTTCGCTCCATATTCCGGAGCGTCAGGTGACGGCCATCGTGGGCGAAAGCGGATGCGGAAAAACCACGCTGATCAAACTGCTTCAGGGATTTTATGAACCGACCCGTGGCAGTATCAAGGTGGGAGGAGTCAATCTCTTGGACATCAATCCTCATACCTGGCGTGCGGCTACCGGTTCGGTGATGCAGGACAGTTTTATCTTTTCCGATACCATAGAGGGGAACATTGCTATCAATACAGACGAAGCGGATGAAGAACGAATGAAAAGTGCCGCCCGCATGGCGCGGATTGATGATTTCGTGGAGTCTCTGCCTTTGGGCTATGACACCGTCATCGGTATGGAAGGCAAGGGGGTGAGCCAAGGACAGCGGCAACGCATCTTGATAGCCCGTGCCATCTACAAAAATCCGGAGTATATTTTCCTCGACGAGGCGACCAATTCGCTCGATGCCACCAATGAAGCCCATATCATGGACAACCTGCACCGGTTTTACGAAGGGCGTACGGTGGTGGTCAGTGCGCACCGGTTGAGCACTGTAAAAGATGCCGACCAGATTATCGTGATGGACAAGGGAAAGATAGTGGAGCGGGGCAACCATCAAAGCTTGTTGGAAAAACGAGGCAGGTATTATGAATTAGTGAAAAATCAAATGAGTGTCATGGCATGAAACAGCAGAAACAACATTGTCCGGAAGTAGAGCGGCTCATGGGAGGCCGTCTGCCGTTTGTTACACGGTACGGCATAACCATCGTGGTCATTGTAATGGCATTGGTGTGTGCCGGATTGCTGTGGTCGGGAGGACCGTCGCAGCAACTGATGAGGGATATTATGGAACATACAGTCCAACAAATTAAAAACAAAATATAATGAACCATTCCAATTGTGTGATTTCGGCAGTAGGGCGGAACAGCCTGCACCGTATGTGGCTGACGGGGGAGTGCAATTTCGACTTGCACTTGGTGGTCTACGATGATTCCATGGAAGAGTTTCATGGAGACACGGAGTATATTTGCCACATCAAAGGATATAAGTTGAGAGTCATCTACCGGTATCTTGAAATGTATCCGGAGTTGAAAGAACGGTATGATTATTTCTTCTTTCCGGATGATGACATCCAAATGGATGCCGCGGCCATCAATACCCTGTTCGAGGCCATGCGGCGTTACCGCTTGCAGATTGCACAGCCGGCATTGCGTATGTCTTATTACACGTGGAGCCATACGTTGCAAGACCGGTATTGCAAGTTGCGGTACATCAATTTTGTGGAAATGATGGTGCCGTGTTTCTCACGTGAGGCGTTAAACAAAGTGTTGTTCACTTTTAATGAGAACGAGACGGGATGGGGGACGGAAACCCATTGGCCGGTGCTGATCGATGCTTCGCAAAGGGACATGGCCGTCATTGACGAAGTAAGCGTGGTGCATACACGTCCCATCCAATCGGGACAGGCCATCCATAACAGGGAACTGGCTGCTTACTTGCGAAAATATAACCTGTCTACCAAGGTGCTTCACTATGATTGTCTGCCTTCTGAAAGACGGTATTGCTGCGACAGGAATACCTTCAGGGAACTCTGTAACACGTTGGGGCATTGGATAGGGGCGGAACGAATATCGGCTTTCTCGGCGGGTGAGGACGGATACTTCGGATATGTACACTTCCTGTTCCTGTTTGCCCGTATGACACAGATGCGAAACTATGCGGACGCGGGTTATGATTTGTTGTGCAAGGCACAAGACTGTTTGGGGACGGTGATGCACGACATGACTTTCCGGAGCGGTATAAGCGGATGTTGTTGGCTGATAGAATTTCTGTCAAAAGAAGGGCTTATAGAGGAGAATCCCGAAGATTTGCTTGAAACGGTGGATGCGTATATCAGGCAAAATATCAGGGAAACGATGCCGGTGGAGGACTTGGCCGGGATAGGGCGTTATTACTTGGCCAAGATGCAGAACCGTCCTACGAAAGAACATCGTGATGACTGCGAGAGGATGGCCGCTTTGTTGCAAGGCCGAATGGGGGAGGAGGTTCCTGCGGTTACGGTGGATGCCCTCATGCTGATGCAGGCTTGCGGAATGGAAACGGGGGAACAACTTCGGGTATTGGAACGCAAGATAGAACGTATGGAGTGCACTCAGGTGGAGCGTGTATATATGCTGTTCCGTCTTTATCTGTTGACGCACGACGGTTATTTCTTGGCAAGAGTGCAAGAGGGAATGAAAAACCTTCGGCCGCAGTTGATGACATTGGAAGATGCGGTAATGTTAGTTGAAATCATGTATCACACTGTAGAATAAGGAGGAGGCTATGAAGACAGCAATTTTGTTTGTGACGCATATTTATAATGAGGATATAAAACGTCAAATCGTCAAGTTAGATGAGGAAACCAAGGATTTTGCCACGTTGTATGTTGGTTTTCAGGCAGACAAGGTGAGAATCACGCTACCGGATGGCATCCGTTCTTTCCCCTTCACCGTCAAGGAACTCAACAGGTTGGGCTATCGTTCGTGGGGATGTACTTTGATGGACGGGAATTTCCATTTCGTGATGTTGGACTTTTATCTCAAGCATGCCGGTTACGACTATTATTGGCTTATAGAATATGATGTCCGTTTTAATGGGGATTGGAAAAACTATTTCGGGTTCTTTGCGGATAAGGATGACGATTTTATTTCCGCCCATATTAGAGACTTTTCCGGGGATACCCGATGGACAAGATGGAAAGAGATAGAATTGGTCAATATCAAACTAAATCATAAGATATTGCTACATTCTTTCAATCCGATATGCCGTTTTTCAGACCGGGCACTTTCCTTGCTGAACGAGCGGTGCCTATTGGGCGACAGAGGGCACAATGAGGTGTTGATGCCCACATTGTTCAAATACTTCAACTTGAAAATATCCGATTTCGGAGGGAATGGCAAGTTTGCATACACGGGTTGTCCGGGATTGTTTTATACGGATGACCCGAATGATGTTTGCGGGGACAAGTGTACCCATCGCTTCCGTCCGGCTCATACGGAGGGTGGGATGGCATTGCCCGATATGATTTATCATCCGGTGAAGTAATAAACTAAAACAAGCAAGATAGAAGATAATGGAAAATTACAATCATAATTGTTTGGTCTTTGCCACACATAAATTGGACGAAGGCATATTGGATTACCTATCCAACCTCAAAAAGGAAGTGGAAGGAGTGATGGACCTTTTGATCTTGTACGATCGGTCGAACAGCCCTATAAAGAGAGAAGACCATCCGGAATATAATTTCTATTTTTTCGATTCTACCGGATTGAAAGGTTTTTTCCATCAGAATGAGAGGTTGCTACCCAACACTTTTGTAGCTTTGGCGGAATGTGCGAAACAATATCGTTACGACCATTATCTGCTGATGGAAAATGATATTGTGCTACATGGGGATTTTCACCGTTTCGTCCAACGGGTCAATGCCGAGGACGCGGTGGATTATATCCATATTGCCACCGATGTGGAGGGCAGTCCGCAAAAACATTGGCCTGTCCGGTATATACAGGCCTGTCCTTTTGAGCATCTTTATTTCTCTTGGTGCCATATCTTGTATGTCAGTCATGGCTTCCTGACGGACGTGGCAGAGTTCATGGCACGTAATGATTCCGTTTACTACGAGTTCCTGCTGCCCACCATGGCGTATAACGGCAATTATCTGGTTCGGCAGTTTGAAAACTTCGGCTACCGTTTTCAAGTCTCCTGGGGGCCGGCAGAACTTTACGAAAGCAAGTATATGGACGAACGGATGCCCGATACGTTCTATCATCCGGTGAAAGATTTGGATATCGTGGATTGGGATGCGGGGGATATGCCCTAAGGGACGTAAAACGGTCGTGACAATGACCGCCAAATAATTTTCCGTTCTCAGCCGAACGATTCTTGAATCGGCTGATATCGTTTGAGGCAGGTATGGAAGGCTTTTTCCCTCTTCCATCCCTTTCTATACGAAAATACGGAAAAAGGGTTCGCATCCTTCATACTTCCTCAATGACAGCGACTTATGGTGAAGGCTCTGTGCTTTTGGCTTTCACCTTGCCTTCACGGGGATGCGTTTTCGCGGTGTGAAAACATCCTTCACCCTTTTGCTTTGGTACTGTCATTCAATGGTTTATGGTGAAGGATGTGGTGGGAAAAGGGGCATTCACCTAAAGCAAGGTCTGGAAATAAAAGCTTTCCCGGAACAGCCTGCGCATGCCCGTTTCTTCCGGTGCCGTACGGAAGAGGCCGAAGACGCTCGAACCCGAACCGCTCATGGAGGCGTATGCCGCTCCCCGGTCGTACAGCCGTGCCTTGATGTCTGCGATTTCGGGATGGAGGGCAAAGACTCCTTCTTCGAAATCGTTCGTCAGGAGTCCTTTCCATTCTTCTACGGGGCGGCGGATGATGTCTGTTACAAGTATTCCGGGCTTTCGGGGGATGATTCGGGCGTAGGCTTCTTTCGTGGACACGAAGATGTCGGGCTTCACCAAAACGAGGTGCCAGCCGGAGAGGGAAAGGCCGACTGGAGAGAATATGTTGCCGATGCCCGTGGCAAATACCGGGCGGTTGCGCACGAAGAAAGGGCAGTCGGCTCCCAAGCCGGTCACGCCTTCTTCCAGTTCTTTGTCGGACAGGCCGAGGTGGAACATTTGGTTGAGGCTTTTCATCGTATGGGCCGCGTTCGACGAGCCGCCCCCTAAGCCTGCGCCCGACGGGATTTGCTTATGCAACGATATGGAAAGGTGGGGAAGGGAATGGCGTTCCTGTATCAGGCGCAAAGCCTTGACGAGCAGGTTCTGTTCCGGCGGGCAGTCGATGCCGATGCCGCCCCACCGGAATGTATAATCTTCCGTGGCGTGTTCTTGCACGGGGATGCCGTCGGGAAAGATACCTTCCGGGCGGCTGTCCGTGTTGCCGGCAGCTTCGAGTTGCAAAGTGTCGCACAGTGGGGTGGGGTAGAACACGGTTTCCAGGTTATGGTAACCGTCGGGACGGCGTTCCGTGACGTTCAGTCCTAAATTGATCTTAGCGTTGGGATGGCAAATCATGATATGATGTTTTATGTATGCAAAGGTAAACAATGTTTGGCAACGGTAGATAAAATCTTCATAAAAGAATGCAGCCCACAGGCTTTTTTTAGGAGGGAAAGGATTATCTTTGCACGCAAAACCAGACTTGATATGGCAGAAACGAGAAAGACAGGGCGGCGCACATCCGTGCGTGCCAAAGTGAACGTGCCGGAGGAGGAGGCCTACGGGCACGTGCAGCCGCAGGCTCTTGAATTTGAAGAGGCTGTGTTGGGTGCTTTGATGATAGAGCAGGATGCCTATTCGCAGGTGAGCGAGATATTGCGTCCCGAGAGCTTTTACGACCACCGCCACCAGCTTATCTATGAGGCCATCCGCACGCTGAATCTCCAACAGAAGCCGGTGGACATCCTGACGGTGACGGAACACCTGAACTCCATGGGCAAATTGGAGGAAGTGGGTGGTCCGTTCTATATCACGCAGTTGAGTGGAAAAGTGGCTT
>ENA-OPDE01000637-OPDE01000637.1-human-gut-metagenome-genome-assembly--contig:-NODE-637-length-16383-cov-14.683917_pt1 | contig 16383 bp, 13 predicted proteins | sample MGYA00241261_ERZ501502 | MGnify/ENA primary metagenome ERZ501502 (study PRJEB25962, sample SAMEA2042450) | human gut metagenome | biome: human gut; feature: human-associated habitat; material: faeces... | reverse complement strand
CAAGAAAGAAAATTGTAGCCGGCAACTGGAAGATGAACATGACTCCAAGCCAGGCTGTTAAATTAGTAGAAGAGTTAAAACCACTCGTAGTTTCAGATGATGTTGAAGTTGTTTACTGTGTACCTGCAATCGACATCGTACCTGTTGTAGAAGCATTAAAGGGTACAAATGTTGCTGTTGGAGCAGAGAATATGTACTTCGAGGAGAAGGGGGCTTACACAGGAGAAATCTCAGCAGAGATGCTTCTTGATGCAGGTGTTAAGTATGTTATCATCGGACATTCAGAGAGAAGAGATTACTTCAAAGAGGATGACGCACTTCTCAACAAGAAGGTAAAGAAGGCTATCGAGGCTGGACTTACACCAATCCTTTGCTGTGGTGAGACACTTGAGCAGAGAGAGAGCGGTGTTACACTTGACTGGATCAGACTTCAGATTAAGTCAGATCTCGCAGGTGTTGCTGCATCAGATGTTGCAAACATGGTTATCGCTTACGAGCCAATCTGGGCAATCGGAACAGGAAAGACAGCTACTTCTGACCAGGCTCAGGAGGTTTGCGGTGCAATTCGTGAGTGTGTAGCTGAGATCTATGATCAGGCTACAGCAGATTCAGTTCGTATCCAGTACGGCGGATCTGTAAATGCAGGAAATGCAGCAGAGCTTTTTGCAAAGCCTGACATCGACGGTGGATTAGTTGGTGGCGCTTCACTCAAGGCTGATTTTGGAAAGATCGTAAACTACAAGTAATTATTAAATCATAATTTAATATTTGATTTGACAATCACAATAACTAAATGTCACTAAATTCACCAGCTTAGCTGCATTTAGTGGCATTTATTATGTAATGAAATTTTTTGTGAGCTTGCATATGTCACTGTAATAGAGCATTTTGCGAGCCTCATATGAAGAATAGAGGAAATATAAATGAGTAAGAAACCGGTAGTATTAATGGTACTTGATGGTTACGGCTTAAGTGACCACAAAGAGGGAAATGCCATAGCTATGGCAAATACCCCTGTTATGGATAAATTGATGGCAGAGTGTCCTTTTGTAAAGGGCGCAGCTTCAGGTCTTGCAGTTGGACTTCCTGACGGACAGATGGGAAACTCTGAGGTAGGACATATGAATATCGGCGCAGGCCGTATCATATATCAGGATCTTACAAGAATCACAAAGGCAATTGCTGATGGTGATTTCTTCAAGAACAAGGTATTAATTTCTGCAATCGAAAACTGCAAGAAGAATGACTCTGATCTGCATCTTTGGGGACTTCTTTCAGATGGTGGAGTTCACAGCCATATCGAGCATCTTTACGGACTTCTTGAGCTTTGCAAGAAAGAGAATTTTGACAGAGTATATGTACACGCATTCCTTGATGGTCGTGATACACCTCCTGCATCAGGCAAGGACTATATCGAGCAGCTTCTCGCCAAGATGAAGGAAATCGGTGTAGGAAAGATTGCATCTCTTTCAGGACGTTACTATGCAATGGACAGAGATAACAACTGGGATCGTGTTCAGAAGGCTTATGATTCACTCACTAAGGGTGAAGGCGTAAAAGCTACATGCCCTGTAAAGGCTATGGAGGAGTCATACGCAAATGACGTAACAGATGAGTTCGTGCTTCCTACAGTTATCACAAACGAGGATGGCACACCGGTATCTGTTGTAAAGGACAATGATTCTGTTATATTCTTCAACTTCCGTCCGGACCGTGCTCGTGAGATGACAAGAGCATTTTGCGATGATAAGTTTACAGGCTTTGAGCGCCCATTCCTTAAGACAATATTTGTATGCTTCAAGGATTATGACGAGTCAATTCCTAACAAGCTTATCGCTTTTGAGAAGGAAGAAATCAAGAATACATTTGGTGAGTATCTTGCAGCAAATGGTAAGAAACAGCTTCGTCTCGCAGAGACAGAGAAGTATGCACACGTAACCTTCTTCTTTAATGGTGGTGTAGAGGAGCCGAATATCGATGAGGCACGTCTTCTTGTAAATAGTCCTAAGGATGTTGCAACATATGACTTAAAGCCTGAGATGAGCGCTCCTGAGGTTGGAATGGATCTTGTTGAGGCTATCAAGTCAGATAAGTATGATGTTATTATCATCAACTTTGCTAACCCTGACATGGTTGGACATACAGGTGTGATTCCGGCTGCTGTAAAGGCTGTTGAGAGAGTTGATTCACTCGTAGGTGATGCAGTTCAGGCAATCAAGGATGTGGATGGAGTATTATTCATCTGTGCTGACCACGGAAACGCAGAGAAGATGATTGATTATGAGACAGGAAAACCTCATACAGCTCATACAACCAATCCTGTTCCTTTCATTCTTGTAAACGCTGACCCTTCTTACAAGCTTCGTGAGGGCGGATGTCTTGCAGATATCGCTCCAACACTGCTTGAGATTATGGGACTTCCACAGCCAAAAGAGATGACAGGAAAGTCACTTATCGTTAAATAAAATTTGTATTATATAGGCTCCGGCGCAGACAAAGGGTTTGAACCGGAGCTTTTGTTTTGATATATTAAAGATATAATAATAAATATAAGAATTGCTTATAAATAGTACAAAATTATTTAAAAAAACTTATAATATACGTTGACTTTACAAATTGAGCTGGTATATAATTTAAGGGTAGCATTTGATTTGTAAAATAAATTACACATAAGATGGAGGACAATCATGCAGGAATTTAAACCATTCAAAGAAGGAAAAGTAAGAGAAGTATATGATAACGGGGACAGCCTTATTATGGTCGCAACAGATCGTATTTCCGCTTTTGACCATATTTTAAAGAATAAAATTACAGACAAGGGAGCCATCCTCACACAGATGTCTAAGTTCTGGTTTGAATTCACAAAGGATGTCGTTCCTAACCATATGATTTCAGTAGACGCAAAGGATATGCCGGAGTTCTTCGGTCAGGACAGGTTCAACGGAAACAGCATGCTCTGCAAGAAGCTTGAGATGCTTCCAATCGAGTGTATAGTTCGTGGATATATCACAGGAAGCGGCTGGGCAAGCTACCAGGAGAACGGTACAGTCTGCGGAATCAGACTTCCGGAGGGACTTGTTGAGTCTGATAAGCTCCCTGAGCCTATTTATACACCATCTACCAAGGCTAATCTTGGAGATCATGATGAAAATATCTCATTCGAAAAATCAGTAGAAGTATTAGAGAAGATTTATCCTGAGAAGGGCAGAGAGTACGCAGAGAAGATTCGCGATTATACAATTGCTCTCTACAAGAAATGTGCAGAGTATGCTCTTACAAAGGGCATCATCATCGCAGATACCAAGTTTGAGTTTGGTTTAAATGAGCAGGGTGAGGTAGTGCTTGCCGATGAGATGCTCACACCTGACAGCTCACGCTTCTGGCCACTTGATGGATATAAGCCTGGACAGGGACAGCCTTCATTTGACAAGCAGTATGTAAGAGACTGGCTCAAGGCAAATCCGGACAATGACCTTCTTTTACCTGATGAGGTTGTTGTGAAGACTGTAGAGAAATATAAAGAGGCATTTGAGCTTCTTACAGGAAGCAAATTCAGCCGCTAATATATTATTTATTCCGCGTTACTATTTCGCAATTATAAACGGAGATATTATGAACCAGGACAATAACTTAAATCAGTATATAAATACTAGTATAGATACAAAAAGTCATACCGGTACAAAATTAAAAAGGTGTTCTGATATTGACGAGCATAACCATGTATTTGATGAGCTTCATGAGGAGTGTGGTGTGTTCGGCATGTATGATTTTGATGGAGGAAATGTCGCATCCACTATCTATTATGGCCTTTTTGCGCTTCAGCACAGAGGACAGGAAAGCTGTGGTATTGCAGTGAGTGATACACACGGACCAAAGGGAAAGGTGACCACACACAAGGGTATGGGCCTTGTAAATGAGGTATTTACTCCTGATATTTTAGGGCCTATGAAGGGTGATATCGGAGTGGGACATGTGCGCTATTCAACAGCAGGCTCATCAACACGTGAGAATGCACAGCCTCTCGTATTAAATTATGTCAAGGGCACACTTGCCATGGCACACAACGGAAACCTCATTAACGCAAAGGAGCTTCGCAAGGAGCTTGAGTATACAGGAGCAATTTTCCAGACCACAATCGACTCTGAGGTTATAGCTTATCATATCGCCAGAGAGCGTCTTAACTCAAAAACAGCGGAGGAGGCGGTCAGACGTGCCTGCCAGAAGCTTAAGGGAGCCTATGCACTTGTGGTTGAGAGCCCGAGAAAGCTTATTGCAGCCAGAGACCCATTTGGTTTTAAGCCTCTTTGCATCGGAAAAAGAGACAATGCATATATCGTTACATCCGAGACCTGTGCACTTGATACAATCGGTGCAGAGTTTGTCAGGGATATAGAGCCGGGAGAGGTTATCACCATCACTCCTGAAAAGGGCATTGAGTCTGATATGACTATGGCACTTGCCCCTGAAAAACAGGCCAGATGCGTGTTTGAATACATTTATTTCGCAAGACCTGACAGCCATATTGACGGAGTAAGCGTGTATAGCAGCCGTATCAAGGCTGGCAGATTCCTTGCAATGGATTCACCGGTTGAGGCTGATATCGTGACAGGAGTACCGGAGTCAGGAAATGCCGCTGCTCTTGGTTATTCACTTGAGTCGGGCATTCCATATGGCACAGCATTTGTCAAGAACGGTTATGTCGGCAGGACATTTATCAAGCCTAAGCAGTCAAGCCGTGAATCAAGCGTGCAGATAAAGCTCAATGTATTAAAGGAGGCTGTTAAGGGCAAGAGAGTTGTTATGATTGATGATTCAATTGTGCGAGGAACAACCTCAGACAGAATAGTGCGTATGTTAAGAGAGGCGGGTGCCACAGAGGTGCATGTGCGTATCAGTTCACCGCCATTCTTATGGCCTTGCTATTTCGGTACAGATATTCCTGCAAGAGAGCAGCTTATCGCTTACAACAGGACTATTGAGGATATCAGACAGATTATAGGTGCAGATTCTTTAGGCTACCTTGGAATTGACAGACTTCATGAGATGGTAGAGGGATTGCCAATCTGTATGGGCTGTTTCACAGGAAAATATCCGATGGAGCCACCGAAGGATGATATCAGAGGCGAGTATTTTGATAAAGAAATAGACCTCGAGAGAAAAATGCTTAATCGCTAATAAAGGAGAGAATATGAGTACAGACAGATACACAAGTCCTCTTTCTGAGCGCTATGCCAGCAAAGAGATGCAGTATATTTTTTCGCAGGATATGAAATTTACCACTTGGAGAAAGCTCTGGATTGCTCTTGCAGAGACTGAGATGGAGCTTGGGCTTTCACAGGATGGCAAGCCGGTTATCACACAGGAACAGATTGATGAATTAAAGGCACATGTGGATGACATCAATTATGATGTGGCAAAGGAGCGTGAGAAGCTTGTGCGTCACGATGTAATGAGCCATGTCTATGCATATGGACAGCAGTGCCCTAAGGCAGCAGGAATTATACATCTTGGAGCAACCTCATGCTATGTAGGTGACAATACAGATATTATCATCATGAATGAAGCATTAAAGCTCGTTCACAAAAAGCTTATAAGTGTTATTGCAGAGCTTGCAAACTTTGCTGATAAGTATAAGAATCAGCCAACTCTTGCATTTACACATTTCCAGCCGGCACAGCCGACAACAGTTGGAAAGCGTGCCACACTGTGGCTGAATGAGTTTATGCTGGATCTCGAGGATTTAGAGTATGTGCAGGGCACATTAAAGCTCCTTGGCTCAAAGGGCACTACAGGAACACAGGCCAGCTTCCTTGAGCTCTTCAACGGAGACGATGAGACAATAGACAAGATTGATCCGATGATAGCAAAGAAGATGGGCTTTAAGGATTGTTATCCGGTGTCAGGCCAGACATATTCCCGTAAGGTAGATACGAGAGTAGTAAATGTGCTCGCAGGCATTGCTGCATCGGCTACAAAGATGTCAAACGATATCAGACTGCTCCAGCATCTTAAGGAAGTAGAGGAGCCGTTTGAGAAGAATCAGATAGGTTCATCAGCCATGGCATACAAGAGAAATCCTATGAGAAGTGAGAGAATAGCATCTCTTTCAAGATATGTTCTTGCAGATGTAATGAATCCTGCAATTACCTCGGCTACACAGTGGTTTGAGAGAACACTTGACGATTCAGCAAACAAGCGTCTTTCAATACCTGAGGGCTTCCTTGCAATAGACGGAATACTTGACCTCTGCCTCAATGTGGTGGATGGACTGGTAGTATATCCAAAGGTTATTGAAAAGCACTTTATGGCAGAGATACCATTCATGGCAACAGAGAACATCATGATGGATGCTGTGAAGAACGGCGGAAATCGTCAGGAGCTCCATGAGAAGATCAGACAGCTCTCAATGCAGGCAGGAAAGACAGTAAAGGAAGAGGGAAAAGAAAATAACCTCGTAGACTTAATTGCTGCAGATCCTGCATTCGGACTGACAAAGGCTGATATCGAAAAGAACCTTAAGCCTGAGCTTTATGTGGGACGTGCACCACGCCAGGTAGAGGTATATCTGCGTGATGTAGTTAATCCGGTGCTTGAAGCACATAAGGACGAGAGTGGAGTAAAAGCAGAGATTAACGTATAATATCGAAGTATAGATAACGGTAATTTGCTTGTTTTAACATATTTATCTAAATGAAAAACCCCGGCATATAAACCTGTTTCATGGTTTATATGCCGGGGTTTTATATATCCGTCAAGTATGAAGTTAGTTTAAATTAATTCTCTTTGACATCATTTCAGGATTGGTGGCCTCGCTGATTGCCACATGCTTGCTGATTACACCGGCCTTGTACAGATTGAAGATGCTTGTATCCATTGCAATCATATTCTCAGCTGCAGAGGTGTAGATGATACCGTCAATCTGATGGACCTTGCCTTCACGGATTAAGTTCCTTATTGCAGGCGTGAGTACCATGATTTCAAAAGCAGGTACCATCTCACCGTTTGTGGCAGGTAAAAGCTTCTGGCAGACAACAGCCTGCAGTACAGATGCAAGCTGGATGGCTATCTGGTGCTGCTGGGAAGCAGGAAAAGCATCGATTATTCGGTCAATGGTATTTGCGGCACCAATTGTGTGGAGTGATGAAAATATGAGATGACCGGTTTCAGCTGCTGTGACAGCTGTATTGATGGTCTCATAGTCTCGCATCTCTCCAAGCAATATGACGTCAGGACTCTGGCGGAGTGCGGCGCGAAGTGCAGTGAGATAGCTTTCTGTATCTGTGTTGATTTCACGCTGTGACACAATACATTTGTTATGACGATGTAAAAACTCAAGCGGATCCTCAAGAGTGATAATATGCTCTTCCTTCTCATGGTTGATCTGATCAATAATACATGCTAGTGTGGTAGATTTACCGCTTCCGGCTGGGCCGGTAACCAGCACCATGCCGTTGTTTGTTTCCGCAAGCTCCATAACAGAGTCCGGTATATGTAAATCGCTTGGCTTTGGCAGTGTGAATGAGATAACACGGATGACAGCAGAGTAAGAGCCACGCTGTTTGAAAGTGCTCACTCTGTAACGCGATACTCCCGGTATAGCGAAGGAAAAGTCATCATCTCCGGTTTCCTCGAATTTTGAAATATCTCTCTCGGCAAGAGCATAGATTGATGTGACAAATTCAAAGGTTTCTTTTGGAATCATTCTGATTTCATTGAGGCACTCCATTACTCCCTTTGATTTGTATGTGAGAGGGCGGCCGGCCACTATGAAAATATCCGATGCTCCGTTGTCAGTCGCTTCTTTTAATATCTTTTTAACATCCATTTTAGTTTCCTCCAATTAAGTTTAGTGTATCATTTTCCTCGAAAGCTGTGTCGGTATTGAGCTTCCATTGTTTTATTTTATAAAAAGCATCCTGCCTGTGGACAGGATAGTTGATATCAAGCTTTACAGTGAGAGTCTGCGTATCGCTTACAGTACAGGTGATAGTATAGGTCAGACCGGTAACCTTGCCGTTTGATTCATTTTCAGCGAGGTTTTTATTTATTGCAGTATCGTTGTCTGATAGAGCAGTCTTTATGGCCTCATAGTATGCTGCTTTATCAGGATTGCCCTCGTAGGCGGATGCAAGAATGGCATCAATCTGTGATATCTCATCCCATACCTTTTCGCATGCACGGTAATACGAGCTGTTGTTATCAGCAACGCGTTTGCTCAGCTTATAGTCGGAGTTTGCTGTGACAAAGGCGAGTGCCGAGAACGTGACAATGCATATCATGGAAAAGGTAAGCAGGATGGTCGAAAAACCGAAATTTGAAAATTCTCTTCTTTTTTTCATGGGGTGCTCACCGTCCTTCCATCAGAGGAAAGTGCAGTATAGCTGCACGCGGTAATGCTGTATACACAGTGGCTGTCTGCTGCTATAAACTCTATGTCAGCCTTTTGTACTCCGTAGGCATCCTGCCCAAGCCTGCTTACAATAACCTTGTATGCGGCATCATCCTTATCACATGGATGATAGCTTTTGTCAAGATAAATGAATAGCTTTTCATCTGCATAGATGGAGCCGTCAAAGAGCGATGATACGGCGTTTAAATCGCCATGCTCCTGTTCGTATGCGCTTGCTGCATTGCTGCATGCATTAACAGCCTCATGCAGCACCTGAGTTTCTTCTGTCAGCTTGTGGGTCTTTATGAAGAAAAGCAGTCCCACAATCAAAAGAGCTGAAAAAAGCAGCAGATTAATGGTAATCTCAAGCAGGAATATTCTGTTTTTCGATTGTTTAAGCTTTGTTGAAATCATGGTTTATTCCTTGTGGTATGTAAGTTTGTGTGGCATCGAGTGGCATATCGGGGAGCGGTGTACGTGATATTGCTGCATTTATTGTCGGACGATGATTAGTCGGAATTGACGGAGCAGTAGGTATCGGTAGTGCCACCGGATGTATCGGTGATAGTTACGGTAATCATTTTGTCGGTGGTTTCTGCCATGTCAAGTCCCCCGATTTCGACAATCCTTTGTCCACTGTCCAGACTGTATGAGGAACCATCCTGTACATAGAGCTCTCTTAGAGAACCGTCATAATAGTATATGAAGGTATTATACACGATGTCATTTATTGTGTTTTTCAGACATAGAGCCTTTGTGCCATTTATTGTTTCTACACTGATTGCAGCGTCAGAATCATTCTGTCTGACTTTTTCGCGCAGATAAGATGTGACAGTGCGTACCTCGTAGTTGTAATTCATGGCATTGGCAGTGGACTTGTATTGCTTTACGCCAATCAGCACGAGGATAAAAGCAGTCAGCGCAAAAAGAAAAAACAGCAGCATCACAAAAAAACTGTCAGCCTGATGTGATCTTGATTTTAGCTTGAACATGGGTTATTTCCTCTCTATTATTGTCACATCGGGACGCAGATTGGAGCCGATGTATTGATAGTCTATGTAATAATAGTCGCTGTTGTATGTGAGACCATAGTGGTCTGTTAGATAATTTATGTCAGGAGGGTATGTTCCCTCAAGAGCATAGCACTGTGTGATACTTCGTGTGAGGGCGCGTTCCAGCGTGCTCTTGCTTCTTTTGGTATTGTCATCTGATAGCCTTGAAGAGAAAACACCAAAAAAAACGGTACATGCGGCTAAAAGCACAATTGGTATGAATTTCCATATGGTTGATTTCTTTTTCTGAACAAAAAACAGCATGCTGTGCCTCCGTAAGCTATCCTATGCTTGAGATAATTCCAAGCAGTGGGAGTAAAAATGATACAAGTATGAAGCCAATGAATATACAAAGCAGGATAACCATGGCAGGTTCAATCACTGATATGAATCGTGACAGCCTTGCATCTGTGTCATCCTCACAGGATGTACATATATGCTGCATGACCTCGTCCATAGACCCGGTTTTGCTGCCGATTGCAATCCAGCTTGAGTACATCTTTGAAAAAATATTGGAGTGCAGCAGTGCCTCCGAAAATGTCTCGCCGTTAGATATATTTTTACGGCAGTCATTTATTTTAGAATCAAGGACAGGATTGTTTACGAGAGCCTGTGCCAGATCAAGACCACGGTCTGTGTCAAGTCCGCTTGAGAGTGCTAAAAACATGCAGTTTGCAAAGCGGCTGGATGCGATTGACATGGAAAGAGCAGTTTTCATAAGGAACTTTTTTCCGAAGCGTGTTTTAAAAAATATAAAAAGAACCAGTGCGGCAAAGAGCATGACAGCTATAATGATAAGCAGATATCTGTTGATGTATTCACTGAGCTTCATGAGCACGGCAGCGGTGCCGGTAAGCTCACTTCCAAGCTCTGCATATATCTGTGAGAATACAGGTAAAACTTTGGCAATCATTACGACAATAACGGCAATCATCACGGCAGAAAGCACGAGAGGATAGGCAACGGCACTTTTGATGCCTGAAGCTATTTCGTCTTCGCGGTCATAGTACTTTGAGAGTGAGTTTAAGACCTCTTCAAGACGGCCGGTTTCTTCACCCAGCTGTATCATATTTATCATATATTTTGGAAAGTATCCTGTATCTTTAAGTGCACTGTGAAGCGTTGCACCAAGCTCCATTGGCTTATATATCTGCTCAAGCAGATCATGTGTCTGCTTATCAGGTGCTTCATCACATAATATGGAAACACCATAGTATGTAGGAAGCCCGGCTGCTATGATAAGAGAAATCTGCTGACAGAAGGCAGAAAGCTCTGCATTGCTTAAAATCTTGGATTTTCTAGACATTTATGTCCTCCTAATAGACGTATTTGGTAATGTAATCACTTTTTTGTGCTATGAACTTCTTTGGCGAATCACTGGTAGATGCAAATGTTGGATCCAGCATGTTCCATGAGGTACCATCAAACTCGATGATGCCGTTTATCCAGCCCTTGTCCTTTATATAAGTACTGATCCAGGCATGATATTCTTCGCCGGCATATCCGACCTCTAAACGTGTGGGAATAGCCTGAGTCCTTAGCATAGTGGCCATGACTGCCGCATAGTCAAAGCATATACCGGTATTTTCGGTAAAGACTTTGTCCACATCAGGCAGATAGCCGCTTTTGACATTTTTAGCCTTGTCATAGTCGTATTTGAAGTTTGAAATGATATAATTGTATACACTTTCCACGACCTCAGTATCGCTGCTGCAGTAGTACGCCAGTGAGCTGCCTTCCTTCACAGCCGGAGAATCGGCAGTGAAATTTACATACTGGTTAGGGTACAGATACGGTCCGAATTCATCGGTGATGGAGACAGAAATCACCTGCGACAGCACGGTGGCATATTGTGTCCCCTCAACATTTTCAAACACGGTTACAGTATACGAACCACTTGAAGCAACCAGAGGAAACACTTCATTTCCTCCATGCAGATCAAAGGTGTACGTGACACTGTCAGGCCCGGTTATCTGAAGCTTGACCTTTTGATTAGAACCGTGATAATTCACTATGATATAGCCGCTGCCGCTGTTTGAAGCATCGATACTGGCTACATCACATGTATAGGTTTGTGTGCCGTCGGCAGTTGGAGTAAGCACCTTTGGAGCAGAGTCCCAGGTGCCCTTTTCGGTAGAAGTATGGGAAAGAGGCTCCTTAGATACACTGTCATTTTTGGAATTACCGCATGCACCAAGCAAAAGGCATGATAATAATATGAGTGGAAGTGCTTTTTTATACAGTATGCACTTCATAAAAATCTCCTAAATATAAAGTTGTTTCTTTTTTTAATTATATTATAATGTATTTTCTTGTAAAATAAAATGGAAAAATGTATAATATTAAAAATGGTTTAGATTATCAAAAGAAGAGAGCAAAAAGAAAGGATACTAGTGATGAAAAGTTTCTTACCGCAGTAGTCAATTTCCTTATCATGGCACTTATCGTATTTTGCATAGTAAAGACTATGAATGCTGCAGGAGAGAGAGTTGGACACAAAGAGGAAAAAGAGCCTGACACAAAGGAATGTCCATACTGTAAGAGCAAGATAGCCATTGCATAAAGTGTGAAAATCTGTTACATACAGTATAAAACTCTTGACTGTGCAATAAAAATGTTGTATATTAGTTCTGTTATTTAGAATTGAAATTAGGAGGTCTTATCGTGGCAACTTTAAAAATTGTTTTATCGGTATTATTTATAATCGTCAGTTTAGTAATTACTATAGTTATTCTTTTCCAGGAGGGCAAGTCAGCAGGACTTGGCACTATCGCCGGAGTTGCTGATACATATTGGGGCAAGAACAAGGGACGTTCAAAGGAAGGACGTCTGGTTAAAGCAACAATTATATGTGTTGTTCTTTTCTTTATTATATCAATTGTTTTAAATATGGGAATATGGTAAATACTTAGACTGTCGAGAAATCGGCAGTCTTTTTTATCGCATCAACATTCAGATGATGAAATTTTATTTAAAGCCTGTGCATTTGAAATCAGATGGGGCAACGAAAAGGAGAGATAATGAGTAATATAGATAAATATGAAACACGAAAAAAGATGGTCTATGACTTCATGTGTGATGACATGTATGTTCCGATGAAAATCAAGGAACTTTGCATAGTACTCGGAGTAAAAAAAGAGGACAGACCACAGCTTGAACAGATTCTTTTGGATTTGCAGGCAGAGGGAAGGATAACACTCTCAAAGCGCGGGAAATACTCAAAGTCAGAAATTAAAAAGACAGTCGGCGTATTCACAGCGCATCAAAGGGGATTTGGCTTTGTCACTGTGGAGGGAGAGCCTGATGATATTTTTATCCCTGCAGAGTATGTAAATGGTGCGATGCACATGGACACTGTTGAGATTACAATCTCACCTGTCACAACAGGACGCCGCAAGGAGGGAAAGGTTGTTTCAGTCATAGAGCGAGGCATGAAGCAGGTAGTCTGCACCTATGAGGCGAGTGATAACTTTGGCTTTGCAGTGCCTGACAATACCAGATTTGGTACAGATATTTTTATACCAAAGGAGCGCTCAAAGGGTGCTATGTCGGGCCATAAGGTAGTGGTTGAAATCACAAGCTATGGTAAAAAGGGCAAAAAGCCGGAGGGCAAGGTTGTTGAAATAATAGGACATATAGATGACCCGGGTACAGATATTCTTTCTATAGTAAAGGCTTATGACCTGCCGGTGGATTTTTCAGAGAAAATCATGCATCAGGTGCAGAATGTGGCAAAGAATGTGACACCTGCGGATATGGCCGGCAGGATGGATTTACGCGACTGGATGATGGTCACGATAGACGGAGAGGATGCAAAGGATCTTGATGATGCCGTGTCTTTATACATGGATGGCGATAATTATGTACTTGGAGTACACATAGCAGATGTGTCGAATTATGTGCAGGAGCACAGTGCCCTTGATGTGGAGGCACTTAAGAGAGGAACATCGGTTTATCTTGTAGACAGAGTAATTCCGATGCTTCCAAGAGAGCTTTCAAATGGCATATGCTCCTTGAATGAAGGATGTGACAGGCTGGCTCTTTCATGCATTATGACAATAAATAAAAAGGGTGAAGTCATCGATCATAAAATTGCAGAGACAGTCATAAAGACAAACCGCAGGATGACATACACAAATGTAAAAAAGATTCTTGCAGATAAGGATGCCGCTGTGATTGAAGAATATAAGGAGCTTGTGCCTATGTTTGAAAAAATGGCAGAGCTTGCAGCAATTCTACGCAAAAAGAGAATGAAACGAGGTTCTATAGACTTTGATTTTCCGGAGACTAAAGTCGTGCTCGATGAAGATGGTCATCCGATAGAAATAAAGCCGTATGACAGAAATGTGGCAACAAAGCTCATTGAGGATTTTATGCTTATAGCAAATGAAACTGTGGCTGAGGATTATTTCTGGCAGGAAATACCTTTTGTATACAGAACACATGACAAGCCGGACTCAGAAAAAATCGCAAAGCTTTCCACATTTATCAATAATTTTGGCTATACGCTTCATATTGGAGCTGATGAGGTACACCCAAAGGAGCTTCAGAAGCTTTTGATGAAGGTGGATGGCACAGATGAAGAATCCCTGATAAGCAGACTGACACTGCGCTCTATGAAACAGGCACGATATACAACAGCATGTACAGGACATTTTGGACTGGCGGCAAATTATTATTGTCACTTTACATCACCAATCCGCAGATATCCTGATTTGCAGATACACCGTATCATCAAGGAAAATATCCGCGGCAGGATGAATGATAACCGAAGGGAGCACTATGAGTCTATACTCGATGCTGTTGCAAAGCAGGCAAGTGAGACCGAACGACGTGCAGAAGAGGCAGAGCGTGAAACAGTCAAGCTTAAAAAATGTGAATACATGTCAAATCATATTGGTGAATGCTTTGAAGGAGTTATATCAGGTGTCACGGAGTGGGGCTTTTTCGTGGAGCTTCCAAATACAGTTGAGGGACTTGTGCGCGTGACAGACCTGACAGACGATTTCTATGAGTTTTACGAGGATACCTATGAGCTAGCCGGTTCAGCCACCAATAAGAGATACAAGCTTGGACAAAAAATCAAGGTTGTTGTGGACAGTACTGACAAAATTATGCGTACAATTGATTTTAAACCGGCTGAATAATATGACAATAATGACGAAATCTTTTTATGATTTAAAAATACTTATTTGATTATCTGTTATTTGTCGGTCGTTGTGCGATAGATTTATTGAAAAAGATGTCATAATATATTATATAGTGTAAATAAAAAGAAATGTGAACCAGCGGTTTACAATAATTTGCGTTTTAGATATTGGCAATTGTAAAAAAATGTGTTAGTATTGTAAAGCAGTTTGAGGAAAGGAGATACCGACATGGCTAAGGAACCAAAGAAATTAATAGCCAACAACAAAAAGGTCTATCACGATTACTTTTTGCTTGAGAAATACGAAGCCGGTATTTCACTTGCAGGAACTGAGGTGAAGTCACTTCGAATGGGAAAGGGCAGCATAAAGGAGTCGTTCATCCGTATTGAGAACGGTGAGATTATCCTGTATGGCATGCATATCACACCATATGAGAAGGGAAATATCTTCAACAAGGATCCACTCAGACCTAAAAAGCTTTTGCTCCACAAGAAGGAAATCGAGAAGCTTTCATCAAAGATGAAGGAAAAGGGTTTCACAATTGTGCCGGTGGAGGTATACTTTAAGGGGAGTCTGGTCAAAGTAGAGATAGCACTTGCCAAAGGTAAGAAGCTTTATGATAAGAGAGCAGACATAGCCAAGAAGGATCAAAAGCGAGAGGCACAGAGAGATTTCAAAATCAGAAATCTTGGTTAGCAAAAAATGAATATGGGCTAGTAAAGGTTTCGACGGGGCCCACAAGGTCCGGTGGACCTTGGCTTTGGGCGGACCGAAGCGGAGCGGAGAACATGGAGCGTAGCTGCATGTACCCCGCAAAAAATTGAATATGGGCTAGTAAAGGTTTCGACGGGGCCCACAAGGTCCAGTGGACCTTGGCTTTGGGCGGACCGAAGCGGAGCGGAGAACATGGAGCGCAGCTGCATGTACCCCGCAAAAAAATTGAATATGGGCTAGTAAAGGTTTCGACGGGGTACATGCAGCTGGAGAAGCGAGTCGTATGGCGATGCGTTAAATGGCCAAATTAAAATTAAACGCTGAAGATAATTTAGCATACGCTGCCTAATGGCAGCAGTCTGACCTAGAGCACTCACACTTTAGGACCCAGGCTTCGACTATGTGAGAAACGACGTTGGCAAAGCTTTGAGCCATCGGGCGTATCATGAAGCTACTGAAACCACAAGGTTGTTTGTTATCGTGTGGCAGAGGGAATGTTAAATAATAAACTACACTCGTAGAAGGACAGGAAATTGTATTTCGGACACGGGTTCGACTCCCGTCTAGTCCACTAAAAGGCGGTTTGTGATAAAACCGCCTTTTTACTTGCAAAACCGCACCTCTTTCTTGTCCTTTTGAGCATGCTTGTATACAGACTTGAGTACGTGGTCGGTCTTCCGGACGCCGGCGGTCATGACATAGCTGTCTGTTCCGATTTCCTACAGCAGAAAGTGCGGTTAATAAATCATTTAAGGAGTCAGTAAAACTGTTATTTCAGGTTATCGAAAACATCGTAAAAACGTGGGATGTATCGTATTTGAAAAATTAATTTCAAAAAAATGTAAAAAAGTGTTGACAAGTATGAAATAGGGTGATATTATATCGGAGTCGCTTCGGTGAGGCAACAAAAACGAAACAGCAAAACAGCATATCGGGGTGTGGCTCAGCTTGGCTAGAGCGCCTGGTTTGGGACCAGGAGGTCGCAGGTTCGAATCCTGTCACCCCGACTTGTGAACAATTAAATATGCGGGTGTAGTTCAATGGTAGAACACCAGCCTTCCAAGCTGGATACGTGGGT